>Ga0098061_1000105_pt1 | contig 33901 bp, 44 predicted proteins | sample 22_taG_FD_92579 | JGI IMG/M metagenome (GOLD analysis project Ga0098061, IMG submission 92579) | Marine viral communities from the Subarctic Pacific Ocean - 22_ETSP_OMZ_AT15343 metaG | ecosystem: Environmental > Aquatic > Marine > Oceanic | place: Subarctic Pacific Ocean | collected 2015-01-20
ATTGCATACTATGTTATCTGATAACATGAAAGCTGAATATAAGAAGTCATTGGATAATGGTGTAGAACATTTTACAACTAAAGGCCAGATGGGTGAATTTTATACCCATGGGATTGAAATATTGGATTGGGTAAAGCGTAAGCGGTCTGCATACTTCACTAATAAGAATTGGGAGTTGGTAGGAATTGAAGTTCCAATATGCCATCCGGTATCAGAAGAACATTCTCATATTATGATGATTGGCTTTCTAGATATAGTATTACGCAATACTGTTACGGATGAAATTGTTATAATAGATATCAAGACTAGTACAATGGGATGGAATAAATATCAAAAGGCTGATAAGCTTAAAGCTCAGCAATTGGTATTATATAAAGAGTTCTATGCTAAGCAATTTGATGTTAATCCAGAAAAGATTCATATTGAATACTTTATAGTGAAGCGTCAATTGATTGAAGGAGCTATGTTTCCGCAGAAGAGAGTGCAGCAATTCCGGCCTGCAAGTGGCAAGCCGACTCGTAATAAATTGAATAGAGATTTATTTCAATTCATTGAATCCTCTTTCAATAAAGATGGTTCATATAAATTAGATAAGGAATATCCGGCGGTTGGAGGTAAAGGACGCAAAAACTGTCGCTATTGTGAATTTGCTAATAATGAAGATTTATGTCCGAAGGCTAAAAGAATATTAGAATGAAAGTAGCAATAATCGGATCGAGAGAATATAATAATACTCGCAAGATAAAAGATATACTAACATCTCTTAAGCGTAAAGTAGGCGATGAATTAATAATCATTAGTGGTGGAGCTAAGGATGGTGCCGACCACCATGTAAAAAAATATGCAATTGAATTTGGATTAAAGTATCAAGAATACAATCCAGCACATACACCACGCAATCTATATTCAGTAATGCCAGATTCTTATTATGGAAAGCCATATCACGTATCACAGTTTCATCATAGGAATATGTTAATTGCAAAAGCGTGTGATAAAATGATAGCATTGGTACCGGCAAGGTCAGTTGCCAATGGGACAGAAAGTGCAATAAAAAGTGTAAAAAAATTAGATAAACCAGTAGTAATTATATCATGAAAACAATAAAAAGTTATTTCACAAAGACATTTGGTAAGTATATGGCAAAATGGCAAGCAGGGTTCTTTATTACAACTCCTTGCCTTTATTTATTTACAGATGTTTTGCAATGGCCACATTGGGCAACAGTTATCGGATTTCAATTTATAGGAGCATTAGTATTTTGGCCAATTGATACCTATATTTTCTCCAAGAAAAAAGATGATTAACTGTCCCTAATGTATATTTATATTAAATAGTTTAAGGAGTTATATGAGTTCAATTAAGTTACCTCGGCTAAGGAAGATAGATCCTAACAAGCCAAAGAAAAAGAAAATACTTTTATTAGCTGATGATTTGCGGATGCATTCTGGCATTGCAACTATGGCACGTGAATTTGTGCTAGGTACTTGCCAAGAATATGATTGGGTACAATTAGGAGCAGCAATCAAGCATCCAGATGCTGGTAAAGTATTTGATATATCAGAAGATGCCCGAAAAGAAACAGGAGTCGAAGATGCAATTGTTAAAATATATCCTGTAGATGGATATGGAGATGCTAATATATTAAAGCAGATCATTAACACAGAAAAGCCAGATGCTATATTACATTTTACAGATCCTAGATTCTGGCAATGGTTATATCAGATAGAACATGAAATTCGTCAGACCATGCCATTAATGTATTACAACATATGGGATGATTTGCCTTATCCAACTTGGAACGAGCCGTTCTATGAGTCATGTGATTTGCTAATGAATATATCACGGCAAACGCAGAATATCGTAAAAAATGTATTACAGAAATTTCCAAAGCCTGATTGGGCAGTACAATGGGTACCGCATGGAGTTAATGAAAAGAAATTCTTTCCGATTACACCATTAACGGATGGCTATGATGAATTTATTAAATTCAAGGAAGAATTTCAAAAGACTAATGATATTGATTTTGTAGTATTCTGGAATAACCGTAATATACATAGAAAGCATCCAGGAGATGTAGTATTGGCATTTAATAATTTCTGTGAGACGTTGCCTAAAGAAAAAGCAGAGCGATGTGCATTACTTATGCATACCCAGCCTATCGATCAAAATGGTACGGATTTATATGCAGTTAAAACAGCTGTTTGCCCTAAATATAAAGTTATCTTTAGTGATAAGCCTGTAGATACTAAAATGATGAACTTCATGTACAATATCGCAGATGTAACTATCAATATGGCATCCAATGAAGGATTTGGTATTTCCTGGTGCGAATCATTACATGCAGGTACTCCTATCATTAATAATGTAACAGGTGGATTGCAAGATGGATGTAGATTTACGGATGATGATGGTAAATGGATTGAATTCTCAACTGATTTTCCAACTAACCATGCCGGGACATATACATTCCATGGAAGATGGTCAAAACCAGTATTTCCTAGCAATCGATCTTTAGCAGGTTCTCCTGTAACACCTTTTATATTTGATGACCGAGCTGATTTCAATGATGCTGCAAAGGCTATCAAGTATTGGTATGATATTGCACCGGATGATAGAGAACAAATGGGAGCAGATGGGAGAGAATGGGTATTAGGAGATGAATCTAATATGTCGGCGAGAAGAATGTCATTTAGATTTATTGAATGTATTAATGAATGCTTAGAAAAGTGGACGCCTAGAAAAAAGATTTCAATGTATCGGGTAAGGCCGCAAAAGATTAATGAAAAAATGGGAGTACTATGAAAAAGTTTATTGTAGTACAAGGTCCCGTTAGCACACGATCGGGATATGGTAATCATACAAGAGATATTGTGAGATCATTAATTGATTCTGATAAATATGAAATTCAAATAGTATCAATGCCATGGGGCGCTTGTCCAATGACAGCATTAGATCCGGAAGCAGATCAAGATATTATTAGCAGAATTGCAAATACTAATATTACCAGGCAGCCTGATATACATATTCAGGTATCAGTTCCAAACGAGTTTCAGCCGCATGGAAAATATAATATTGGCATTACAGCTGGAATTGAAACTACGGTTTGTGCTCCGCAGTGGATCGAAGGTTGCAACCGAATGGATAAGATTATTACAGTATCAGAGCATTCTAAAAAAGTATTTAAAGATTGTGTGTTTGATAAGTATGATGATAAGACAAAGCAGAAGATTGGTGAATTACGATTAGAAAAACCAGTCGAGGTGTTATTTGAAGGTGTAGATCTTGACATCTTTCATAGAACAAATGATATTGAAAAATCTATTATCACTGAAATGAAAGATGTTAAAGAAAAGTTTTGCTTTTTGTTCCTTGGCCATTGGCTCAGGGGAGATATTGGGCAGGACCGAAAAGATATCGGAATGCTTATAAAGACATTTGCAGAAGCATTCAAACATACCTCAGGAACAAAAAAGCCTGCATTAATACTTAAAACTAGCGGTGCAACTTTTAGTATAATGGATCGAGATGATATTATGAATAAGATATCCAGTGTACTTGCGCCATATGGTAATAAAGCTCCAAATGTATATTTATTGCATGGTGATATGACTGAAGATGAAATTAATTCATTATATAATCATCCTAAAGTAAAAGCAATGGTATCGCTTACCAAAGGTGAAGGGTATGGAAGACCATTAGCAGAATTTGGTACTTGTGAAAAGCCTATTATCACTACCAGCTGGTCAGGGCATGTGGATTTCCTTAAGCCAGATTGTGCATTGCTATTACCAGGTAAATTAACAGATGTACATGCATCTGCCGTAGATAATCATATCCTTAAGGAAGGCAAATGGTTTACAGTAGATTATTCACAAGCTGCAAAAGCAATGCATGATGTATTTAGCAATTATGACCGATACAAGCCAGGAGCTAAAAAGCAAGGTAAACATATCAATGAAAATTTCAATATGGATGCCATGGCAGATAAATTAGTTGAAATGATTGAAGCTAGCGCAGCTACCATACCAGAGCCAGTTGCACTTCGGCTACCAAAGCTTAAAAAGGTAGGTGCTAGTGAAGCTCCTAAACTTAAATTACCAAAACTTAAAAAAATCTGAAACATGAAAATAGATTATGATGATACATCGCCAATAACAGGCAATAAATGTGTGATAATCGAGTCTGATGAAAAGACCAATGAAGAATCTCGATTATGCATGGAATCAGGATATACTACCAAAGATAGTTGGAAGACTGGTTCCGATATAATTAAGCATTATGAAGAGCATGTAACGGAATTAATGCGGGAGCTTAAATTTGAAGATGATAAATCAGGACTAACCTGGTATCCATCTACAATGGTAACTCCTACGGTAATGCTATATCCAAAAGGTCAAGATATTGCCGAATGGTGTTGGGAAGTTGCAGAAGTAATTGCAATTGAAGGTGAAGAAAGATTAAATTACCCAGTACCAGGAGTCAAGAATCAATATTATACCAACCGGGTTGATATTGAAAATGCTAAACAATTCAAGCAACCTGAGTTTGAATCGGCATTAGATGCTTTCTATGGAGTAATTACAAAGACATATCAGGAAGAGGAGGCTGTCAATGAATGATGAGATCCGGCAATTGATAGAAACGGTTGCCGATGATAAAGAATTAGGAAATTTGATAAGAATTTATTATAATAAGCTTATTGAAGAAGAAAAAGAATATGTATCAACAAGTACATATAAACAATTAGAATTTAAATTCAAATATAAGGAGAAAAAATGATTATAGCAAACATAATGGCATTAACAGCACTAGTATTAGCTGTATATGCAAATATTAAATTAGCTCGAGATATTCGTGATCGTAACTCAGAATGCAATGTAGATTATCAGCGCATACATGATAGGATAACTCGAAATTATATTGAGCATGAAGAAAAGATTGGTAAACTTACATCTGGTTTAGCAAAATGCGAAGCTAGTAAAACTAAAGTTTCAAAACCATATGATCTAGCAAAAAAATCTAAAACTCGTAGGGGTTCAAGAAAAAAGCCACAAGCTAAAAAATAAAATAAGTTATGACAAAAGAAAAATTAGCAGATAATATTATAGAGCAGGTAACAGAATACGTTTATGCTAACTACAAATCATTTAAGGATAAGAAATTAATTATTGAAGAAAGTGAAACCGGTACTTGCTTTCTGATAAACAAGCATAAAGATGGCTCGCCATTAATCTTAAGCAAAGGAATTCTAGCGTGACAATATCATACGCAATACCAGTTTGCAATGAATTAGAGGAAATAAAAAGGCTTCTGGATTTCTTACAGCATAATATGCGACTTACAGACCAACTAGTTATTATGGTTGATGATGAGAATGGAAGCGAAGAAGTTGAAAATTATGTAGAGGACTTTGCAGGGGTATATGATGCTTATATTGATATACGAGTATCGTACCATCCATTAAACAATGATTTTGCAGCACATAAGAACTTCTTAAACAAATGCTGTACAGGTGATTGGATATTTCAAATAGACGCTGATGAAATGCCAGCGGAGGCATTAATCCTTAACTTACCAGGAATATTAGAAACAAATGATAATGTTGATGCTATATGGGTACCCCGCGTTAATATCGTCGACGGCCTTACGGAACAGCACATTGCTAAATGGGGATGGACCGTTAATGAAGATGGTTGGGTTAATTGGCCTAATGATTCTCAGTTACGTTTGTATAAGAATAAACCTGAGATTGTTTGGGAAAGGAAAGTTCACGAAAGATTGACTGGTTACAAGACTATATCTAAATTACCAGTAGATGGTTCATTTGCATTATGGCATATTAAAGATATTGGTAGACAAGAAATGCAAAATGAATTTTACGAAACTATATGATTAAAATAAAATTATATGAGTTAGATAAACATCGTAATGAATGTGCTTTCCGTCCTTATTTATGGGCTCAGAATGTACTTCGAGATGTAGGAATTGAATTCACTCAAGGAGATTCATATGATTATGCTTGGATCGCGCAGGCTAGTTTTCTAAACAAAAAAGTATCATTACAAGAATCGGTAGATACTGGGTTAGAATTTCTATCAAAAATCACCGGTGATTATATGCTACTTGATGGACAAGATTCTACATCGTTAATAGGAGCATATGAAGTTTTCAAAGAATCAGATGCATTACTATTACTTAAAAACAGTCTGTTAAAAGATCGATCATTATACAAACAAGGATGGCAATTAGGAAGATATTATTGGGGCCCCGGAGATTATAAATTAGACGACTTTGATCAATATTCAAATCGTATTGTCTTATCAGGGACTAATTGGTTAACAACTCATTGGGCAGGAATAAATGTCCAGTGGTATGATTATTCTTATGTAAAAGAATATGATGTATCGGCAATGTTTCAATATCCATCATTGACATTAAGTCATGAACATGGCTTAATACAAAGCGATTATTATGATAAATTTAGAAAACCAAGTATTGATATACTAAATAAATCAAATTATAATATTGCTAAACTTGTTCAAGGAAAACGTGTTTCTTCAGAAGAATATTATAAAAAATTAATTAATTCTAAAATAATTTTTGCTCCATTTGGATATGGCGAAATGGCACCAAGAGATCTAGAAGCGGCAATGTTTGGTGCAATACTTATTAAGCCAGATATGAGTTATATAGATACGTGTTTAGACCCATTTATAGATAATGAAACATATATCGCATGTAAACACGATTTTTCCGATCTTCAAAATAAAATTGAAATGATATTGGGAAATTACAATAATTATCGTTATATTATAGAAAATGCAAGAAAAAAGTTTTCTGAATTATATAAGCCAGAAAACATTGCGTTACATGTATATAAATTATTTGAAAATCTAGATGGAGTATCTACTTAATGAAGTTTGCATTTATAGTTGATAATTGTGGTGTTGAATCTTATTACATAAAAGATAAACAATCTTATTCATATAAAAATAATGAATTAACTGTTAATCATAATTCACTTTCTATGAAATCTATGATTGGGATGTGGTCATATCCATTTATTTTTGATGGATGTTTTTTAAATTGGAAGGAATGGGGTGATCATTTACCTGACTATGATTTAGAAACTATTATAGTTGCAATAGAAAAAGATTTTAATACTTATACTGTTGATAAACTAAGAAAAAAATATCCAAATGCCTTTATCATTGGAATGATAAAAGAAATATTTTTAGGAAATGTAGGATCAGCAGGATACTCTCCGGCATTTCAAAGTGAAAAACATAAAAATCGTATAAAATTTTTAAATCAATGTGATGCAGTAGTTCAACCATTTCCAGAATTAAAAAAATCACCTTTAACTCATTTAATTAATGACTGTAAAAGAAAAGTATCTTATATACCTTTTGCAGTTGATGTTGATTATATTTATAAAAATTATTATAAAACTGAAAAACGTGATAGTATATTTATGTATACTACTCCTACACATGGTAGACGTGCTAATACATTAGAATTTACAAAACATATTAGTAATAAATTTAATATACCATGTTATTATAAAGGAGATCAATATGTTCCAGTGTTAGGAGATTTATATAACATATGGTCACAATCTACCTTTCACTTTAATTTAGATCCTATAGAATGGTTTCCAGGATCTCAGGCTATACAGGTCGCAGCAGCTGGAGTTATTAATGTAGGTGGATTAAATAATAGTCATAAGTATTTATTTCCTGAATTAGCGACAAATAATTTATCTCAATTAGAAAATGTTATTGAAAATATTATTTCTAATCAAAACAAAAGAGTTGAAATAATGCAACATGCATTTAATAAAGTAAATGAATTGTATAGTTTTGATACAGTCAGGCGACAAATAAAGGAATTGAAAAAATGAAAATAGGAATAATAGGTATAGGAGTCGTTGGAAGTGCTATTAAATTTGGATTTGAAGCATTAGGACATATAGTTAAATTTCATGATATAAAATATAATACAAATTTAAAAAATGTATTAGATACTGAAATATGTTACATCTGCGTGCCAACGCCAATTGGGAATAATGGTAAATGTGATGTTTCTATAGTTGAAGAAGTTATTGAAGAATTATATCATAATAATTATCAAGGTGTAATTGCAATTAAATCGACAGTAGTTCCAGGTACGACAAAAAATATCAAAGAAAAATTTAAAAATTCAAATATTTGCTTTGTTCCAGAATTTTTAAGGGAAAGATGTGCGATCCCAGATTTTTGTGAAAATCATGACTTATTGGTTATAGGTACAGATAATAAAATGGTATTTGAATTAATTAAAAAATCTCATGGAAAATATCCAAAAAAGATAATTCAAGTTTCAGAAACAGAAGCTGAATTTTGTAAATATTTTAATAACATTTACAATGCAGTATTGATAACATTTGCAAATAGTTTCTATGAAGTATGCAAAGCGTCAGATGTTAATTATAGTAATATAAAAGATGCTATTATTAATAGAGAAAATATTTTAGATAAGTATTTAGACTGTAATGAAAACTTGAGAGGCTTTGGTGGTATGTGTTTACCAAAAGATACTTCTGCAATTGCATCATTAGTAAAACAATTAAATTTAAATATAGATTTTTTTGATATAATTTTATCAGAAAATAAAAAATACGAAACAACAGTATTTAATGGAATGCGAAAATGAAAAAAATATTAGTAACAGGCAGTCAAGGATTTATTGGAAGTTATATATGTAACGAATTATTAAACAATGGATATAAAGTTATTGGAATTGATAATTATTCAAAATATGGAAAATTATCAAGACCACATGATGTTCATAAAAATTTTATATTTTATGAATTAGATGTTTTAGATAATAAATTTGATCAAGTAGTTCAAACTGAAAAACCAAATATGATTATTGCCGGCGCTGCAATGATCGGAGGTATTAGTTATTTTCATAAGTTTGCATATGATTTGCTAGCTGCAAATGAACGAATTATAGCTCAAACATTTGATTCGGCAATTAAAGGATATAAATCTGGTTATTTAGAACGTATATGTGTATTGTCAAGTTCAATGGTATTTGAAGAAACGGATGTATATCCAACACCAGAAATAGAAACAAAAAAATGTGCACCTCCCGCGTCTACATATGGTTTTCAAAAATTAGCAGTTGAGTATTTTGCTAAAGGAGCTCATGAACAGTATGGGTTACCATATACAATTATTCGCCCATTTAATTGTGTTGGCATTGGCGAAGAAGATTCAATTCATGAACATGAAGTTACAAGTGGTAACATAAAATTAATGATGTCACATGTATTGCCAGATTTAATTAATAAAATTCTTAAAGGACAAAATCCGTTACATATATTAGGCGAAGGTAATCAAGTTAGATGTTATACCAATGGAAAAGATTTAGCAAGGGGTATTAGAATGTGTATGGAAAGTGAAAAGGCAGTAAATACAGATTTCAATATTTCTACAAATGTTGCAACATCGGTATTAGAACTAGCAGAAATTATTTGGAAAAAATTGAATCCGGATTTATCATTTGAATATATATCTGATAACCCTTATCAATATGATGTACAAAAAAGAATACCTGATACTAGTAAAGCAAAAGATATATTAGGATTTGAACATAAAATATCGCTAGAAGAATCAATTAATGAAGTAATTGAATATATGAATAATAAATAAAGTGTAATAAATGTAAAAGATTTTGAAGAATTTACTGCAGAAGAATTATATAATAAAATACGATCTCTACAGGATCCATACCCAAATGCATTTGTAGTTTGTAAAGATGGAAAAAAATTGTATTTAAAAATGGTAAGTAATTAATTATGAAACAACTAGATGAATTATTCTTAAAAGAATTGAATGATAATATATTAAACATGGTGCCATTTGCATTTTCAAGATGGGGTGATGGAGAATGGCTATGTGCTAGGCAAGATCGTACTTGGGATGCCAATTGTGATGGAAATAAATATTATAAAGAATTAGGAGAAAGATTAGTAGAAATAGCATCAAAACCTCAATCATATTATATGGGACACCAACACGGAACAAATAATACAGCATGGCCTCAAAAATGGGTAAATTCAGATATTTGGCATGACTTAAGTATTGAGCGTGGTATGAAAGAAATATTTGATATACTTGAAAAAGTGCATGTTGTATTTGTAGGTAATGAATCGTTAGCTGTATTACCATTTGTAAATGAATTTATCGAAATACCATTTAATAACGTTTGGTTAAAATATGATGAAATTCTAGACCAAATTAAATCAAAAATTAAACCAAATGAACATAAATTGTTTTTATTCGCTAGTGGAATGGCATCTAATGTATTTATACACGATCTTTGGCAATATAATAAAAAAAATAGTTTTATGGACGCAAGCAGTGCATTCGATCCTTATGTAGGTCGAAAGACTAGAGGATATCATCATAGACTTGATAATGTGCATAAAATTTATGAAAAAAATACAAAGATAGGATATACATTTGCATTTCATCAATCAGATGATATAAGACCTGCAGGAAAAGAGGTTACTCAACCAAGTGTAATAAGTTTTTACAATTCATGTGATTATGATTTTGAAACATTTGTTATTGATAACGAATCTCAACCAAGAACATCTTTTTCAGAAATTGTTGATATATCAACAGATAATATGCATTATACGTACATAGAAAATCAATTTGAAAAAGGTATAACAGGTGCATGGAGTTTAGGAGTTAAACAAGCTATTGATAATGGATGTGATATAGTTATATTAACTGGCGATGATATTGTATTTAATGATACGATAAATAATCTTATTCAACATATTGAAAACGATAAAGAAAGTGATAATTCTATATACGGTCCTTTAGCATCTGGTATAACAAATGATATACAATTATCATCAGGTCCTACAGGTAAAATAACACAAATTGTAGGACATGAATTTAGAAAACATTTAGGTGGCCATTTATATGCATTTACAAAAGAATTTTATCATAAATGGAAACAACCAAATGGTGATTTGTTTATAATCAATCAACATCATAATGGTGGAGATGGTAAATGGGGCGGCAATGAAGGAAATGTAATGTGTTGGGCAGAACAAGGAGCAAAATGTATTTTGGTAGGAACATGCCATGTACATCATCAAGTAGAAACAAGACGGTCTTGGGCAATTGCTAAAGATTTAGATAAATAAGGAAACAATGGATATAAATGCGCAAATAAAAGAGAAATTAAGATATAATCTAATATCGACAAATAAAGATTTTTTACAGAATAAACTTTTTTTAGAATTTGGAGTAATGCAGGGGCATTCTTTAGTAGATTATCACGGATCTTATATGGAACATGGTATTGATGCTGAATTTTGGGGGTTTGATTCTTTTAACGGACTACCAGAAGAAAAGTTAGATAAAAATTCACCATGGCCTACTGGTAAATTTGGATGCGGAGGAACGATACACCCAAATATAACAGCTATACCAAATTTAAATTTAGTAGAAGGTTGGTTTTGTGATACATTAAATGATTCACTTACACCTAGATTTGGAAATAAAAAAATAGGATTGTTACATATGGATTGTGACATATACTCAGCTACTATAGATGTACTAGAATATGTTATTCAAAACGATTTACTCTGCGATGGTTCTTTAATAGTTTATGATGATTGGGGTGCATATTTAATGAATGATGCAACTAAACATGATGAATATTCGGTAGCCGAAGCTCGAGCACATAAAGAAATAACAGAAAAATATAATTTAAATTTTGAGTTAGTTTCTAAAGAAGTTATTGATCCTAGATATTATGTTATAGCAACGTATAGATATAATAAGAAATAATATGTTAACATATATCGTATATTCACATACAGAATTTTTAGATGTATTGCTTACACAAACACATTATTTGGAATCATATGACAATAAGATTTTATTGATAAATAATTCTGATCAAGAATTAACTGAATTATATTCAAAATATAAACAGGTAATATTTTATGATGATTCAATGCCATATGCTAGTAGGTTATTAGAAATAACAAAATTAGATTTAGATTATGCATTGTTTATTCATGATATTGATATTTTGGTTAAAAGAGATGATACTCTTATTGAACATTTATTAGATAATATGAAACAAAATAATTTAGATAGAATAACTTTACAGTATAAAAATATAATACATAATCCAAATACTGAAACAATTGAAATATCCAAAGACGGTTCAGTGTTTTCTTTAGTAAAAGAAGAAAATATAAATCAATACATATATAACGTGAATCCATCTATTTGGAAAATTTCCGCATTTATGGACATCATGAATAAATTTAAAACTTTAAATTATAGAACTATTGAATCTATTTCAGTAATGGAGTATTGTCAAAAATATAGAATATTTTGTTTGTATCATGATTCATATATTAATTGTGGTCATTTTGGTTGTTTACCTTTTTTCCAATATATACATATTACCCATGGTGGAAAATTATTACCATTGGTAAATAATAATTTAAATGATTCATTATTAGATAAATATAACTCAATGATTGATAAATTTTCATTAAACAAATCTAGACAATTTAGTACAAGAAATATCCCAGAATATTATCATGGACCATCAAAAAGGAATTTAATATGACAAAACCATTAATAGCTGTACAATTAGCCGGTTATATGAGAACACTTAATGATGTATTTAAAAGTTGGAATAATTTATTAGACCATAATAACTTTGATTTTCATTTTTTTGTTGAAACATATATAGAATCTGGAACATTGCCTATAGATACGCGTCGCAATAATGGATATGATATTGATATGTCTAATGTTTACGACTTTAGTATGTTAAAAGAAGTAGCTGATGTTAAATATTTAGCAACAGAACAGACTACGGCAGAAATGAATACTAAAGGTCCTCAATGCGACGGTGCAATTAGGTATAAAAATATGTATAGAAAAATTTTAAATTGCAATAATGCTCGTAAAGAGTATGCAAAAAATAATAATATTGAATATGCATATGTTTTAAAAGTTAGAGGAGAGTTATTCTTTACACAGAAAATAAATCTACCAACTACATTAGATACTAATAAAATAATTGTTCCATCTCGTTGGGGATATGTACGTGGAGATGAAAATAATAATTTTAAAAGCTATCGTGATCATGGATGGGCACCAAATGAATATAATATGGTTGTATGTGATCAATTTGCAATTGCAGGTCTAAATGCAATGGATGCATATGCTGATACTGGAGAAAAAATAGGATATGATAAAATTGAACAATATATATTTAAATCATTAAATAATAATAATATTCAGATTGAAAGACAAGATTTTAGATTAGGCGTCTATAATCATAAAAGCGGTAAATAGATTATTATATGAAACCAGTTGTAATTAGTATATCAGGAAAATCAGGTGTTGGTAAAACTACAATAGCTAACTTAATACGTTATTGTATAGGTACTGATAGATCGGTTTTATTTAGCACTGATGATCTGCATAAGTATGTACGAAATCATATCGCTTGGAATACTATCACTCATTTTCATCCAGATGCAAATAACATTGAATTGGGAGATTTTCATATTTCTCAATTGAAGGATAATAAATCTATATATAGATCTGTATACAATCATGATACTGGCGAGTTTGACGCTCCTAAATTGATAACACCTAAGCCATTTATCATTAACGAAGGATTGCATGCATTTTATAGTGATAAAATGAAATATATATCTGATTTTAAAATTTATGTAGATACTGATGATGAATTAACTAAATTATGGAAAATAGCACGTGATACTACACAACGCGGGAAGACAGAAAATCAAGTTATAGAATCTATAAATCGTCGTAAATCTGATTCACATTTTATAGAGAATCAACGTGAGTATGCTGATTTAATTTTAAAATTTAGTAAAATTAATGGACAAGTAAAATTAATTGTAGATAAAAAATCGTCAAAGTATTTATTTGATAATATTTTAGATCAGTTATTAGAATATTTTGATCACATATCAAGCTTAGTTTTGTTATCAAATTCTGTGAGCTCTAGTGATATAGTACAAGGACCAGCTGGCAATGTTAGTGTAAAATTTAAATCACATATGTTTATTAAGAGTAGTGGTACATGTTTATCTAATGTAGATTATTTTACTGGCTGGTGTAATTTAGATAATGAATATTTTTTAGATTATATTTCTTTTATAAAAGATTTGGATGAACGAAAATATTTTAATATATTAAATGCATCCGTACAAAATAAAGGAGTTCCATCAATGGAATCAGGAATGCATAGTATTTTAAAAAAATACGTATTACATACACATCCAGATATATTAATGCCTATACTCTGTAGTAAAACTTTTGAAACAACTATTGATTTATTATATAATAAATACGATTATTGTATAGTTCCAGTACTAAAACCTGGTCTAGCACTTTTCGAATTTATACGATCTAACTCTCATACATATGATATATACTTTTTACAAAATCATGGGATTATTATCAATAGCAATGATTATGATAAGGTATTAAATTTACATGATGAAGTTATTAAAATTGCAAAATCATTTAAATTACAAAAATCAACGCAAATGACAAAAGGGTTTTTAACTCCTGATGAATATATATTTCGTGATTCAAATGATCCATGGTATGTAAAAATGAAAACTTATTATAATAGTATTAAGTTACAATATGATTTAAATACGTTATCAATTGATAAGTTAAATGAAATTGAAAAATTAGAATTTGAACAATTAAGGAAAAGTAAATGAAAATTATAATACCAATGGCTGGATTAGGACAGCGGTTTGTTGATAAAGGATATAAAAATCCTAAACCATTTATATGGGTTGATGGTGATTATATCATTAGTAAGATAGTAGATATGTTTGATAAAGATGATGAAATTATTTTTATTTGCAATGAACGTCATTTAAGAGAAACAGATATGCATGATAGATTACATAGATTGCATAAAAAATCAAAAGTAGTTTCAGTTCCAGAACATAACCGCGGTCCAGTATTTACGGTAATTCCATATATGGATTTAATCGATGACAATGAGCCAGTTATTGTATGTTATTGCGATAATCCTTATTTATGGGATTACGATAAGTTTAAACAATGGGTAGATAAAACTAAAGTAGATGGATGTGTATTAACTCATACTGGATTTCACCCACATAGATTAGCATCTACATATATGGCATACTGTAAAATGGATGGTGATCAAATGATAGAAATTAAAGAAAAAGAGCCATATACAGATAATCATTGGACAGAACATGCATCAACAGGTACATATTATTTTCGAAAAGGTTCATACATAAAAAAATATTTTCAAGAAACGATAGATAAAGAAATAAAGCATTCTAATGGAGAATATTATGTAACATTGGTATATAATTTATTGATACAAGATAATTTAAAGGTTGGTATATATGATACTGATTTTGTTACAGTATTTGGAACGCCAAGTGAATTAGAAAACTATAAAGCATGGCAAATAATATTATCTGGTGACCAAGTAAAGACAAACCAAGATTTATTAAGTTGTTATAATTACTGGAAGGAATATAATGAAATTTCACGAAGCAAGTAAATACTCAAAAGGTCAAAAAACAGCATTAGTGGATATAGACGAAACTATATGTTTTTACTCTGGTAAAAGACGATATGACCTATCAGAACCTAATATGGATAATATAGCCAAAGTTAATGAGTTATATGACCAAGGTTGGAAAATTATATACTGGACCGCGCGCGGGTCAATGACAAAAAAAGATTATAAGGATCATACATTGCAACAATTAAAGGCATGGGGTTGCAAGTTTCATGATTTAGTAACTGGTACGTGTATTAATCCAAAACCGCATTTTGATTTGTTAATCGATGATAAAGCAAAAAGGATTGAAGAATTATGAAATTAATATCTCATAGAGGAAATACAGGTGGTCGTATTCCAAAATTGGAAAATGATCCCGATTATATAAGAAATGCTATACATTTGGGTTATGATGTTGAAATAGATGTATGGTATAAAGATGGACTTTGGTTAGGTCATGATGAACCACAATATAAAACATCGATAGGTTTTTTATTATCAAACACAGATAAGTTGTGGATACATTGTAAAAATTTTGAAGCTTTAACTCATCTGCTTAAAGAAGATTTAAGATTATTTTACCATGAAAAAGAATCATATACTATTATAAGTAATAAATTAATTTGGGCTCATGATATAAATAACGTTGATGAAAATTGTATCATACCATTGTTGTCAAAAAAGGATATAGAAAATTGGCAACCAACAAATGTATATGGAGTATGTTCTGATTATATAGGATTGTTAGATGACTAATTTAATTACATTGGCTGGCGAAGGTTCGCGGTTTGCTATAGAAGGATTTGATTTGCCAAAACCATTACTAAATGTTGATGGTGAACCAATGATAATTAAAGCAGTTGATTGTTTACCTAAAGCTAAAAAATATGTGTTTGTTTGCCGTACCGAACATATTGAAAATTATAGTTTAGATTCTATATTAAAGAATAAGTATCCTAATGTAGAAATTATTACAATAGATGAAACTACGGATGGACAAGCACGTACAGCAGAGATAGGAATAAAAAAATCTAGTATAAAACCAGATGATGAAATATTAATAAGTAGTTGTGATTATGGATTAGAATACAATAATTTTAAATGTGATAGCGATATAATAGTCTGGACCACAACAAACAATAAAGCTTTTTCAGATAATCCTAGTTCATATAGTTGGCTTGAAATACGAGATAAGTTAATTAAAAAAGTTCATGTAAAATCTGATATATTCAGTGATCCGTTTAATAGTCATGCTATTGTTGGAACTTTTTATTTTAAAAAGGCTCAATACTTTTTAGATGGTTTTTATAATAGTAGTAAGGATAAAAATGAATACTACATTGATAGTATTTTTAATAACATTGTAAATGATATCAATATATTTTGTGTTGATAAATATCATTGTTGGGGAACACCTAAAGATTTGGAGAATTATGAAAATAAAATATTGGGATAAATCGGTAAGTGATATTAAACGTATTTCCGATGAAAGAGATATTAAGGTTGGGTATTTTAAAAATTGTGTAATAGAAGGACATAGTATTCATTATCCACAGCCACTCATAAAAACAGGAGATGAATTGCTTCTTCCTACTATAGAAAGATTTATGTCATTAGGTAGAGGTACAGTCTATGAATCAGATATGGAATGGAAATGTAAAAATACAAATATTAATAAAATAGAAACTACCCCAGTATTTTATTTTGTATATAATTGTGCAAATTATTTTCATTGGATATATGATACAGTTCCATACTTATATTCTTATTTTATTGAAAAGACAAAAACACCAGATTTAAAAATTTTAATAAGTCCTCCGGATGGCGAATCTGATTTATATACATTTGTATATGAAACATTAGAATTGTTAGGTATTATGAAAGATGATTTAATATTCCTAGATGCTAAAACAGAATATGAAACTATGATAATAGGATCATCATTAACGCATAATAGAATGTCATTAGAACCACCTCATAGTGATGTATTTCATATAATGGATTCTATGCCAGGTACTCCTAGTACAGCAAAAAAGATATATGTTTCTAGAAGGACATGGACGCGTGAAAAATCAAATAATATTGGTACAGATTATACAAACCAACGACGTTGTGTAAATGAGGATGCTCTTGTAGAAATGTTACAAGATTATGGATTTGAAGAAGTATTCTGTGAAGACCTTAGTATGGAACAAAAAATAGGACTATTTAGGAACGCGGAATTTGTAATTGGACCAATTGGTGGAGGATTATCTAATGTACTTTTTTGTAAACCAAACACTAATGTGATATCGATTAATAGTCCAGAATTTTTTCCAACCAATGAAAGACTTAAGTATGCATTAAACCATACAAATTTAATTATGTTTGATGGCACAGAATTTGTAAATCGCAGAAAAGATGTAATTACAGGAACAAATGCATTATCTATCTCAGGTGGAATGAATTCACCATGGAGGATTGATATAATTAAATTACAAGAACATTTAGATAAACGATAAAAAATTATTATATTACGTATATGAAAGATAAAATTATATTGATAATAGGAGGCGCCGGCGCCTTAGGAAAAACATTGACTCGGCGTTATTATAAGGATAATAAAATTATTATATTATCACGTGATGAACACAAACATGTTGCAATGCAAAGAACATATCCTAATGCTACATATTGCATTGGTGATGTGAAAGATAAAGCATCATTATTACAGGCATTGAATGAATATAAACCAAATGTTGTAATTAATACAGCTGCATTAAAACATGTTCCAATATGTGAATCAAATCCGTATGAAAGTGTTAAAACAAATATTGTAGGACATAAAAATTTAATTGACAGTGTTGCAGTATGTAATCATCAAATTGAAACATTAATGTTTATATCTACAGATAAAGCATGTGCACCAATTAATGTGTATGGTCAATGTAAAGCAATTTCAGAAAGATTGTATATAGATTTTGCAAATAAACAAACAGATATTAAAGTATGTTTATGTAGATATGGCAACGTTTTAGAATCAACTGGATCAGTTATTCCATTCTTTAAAGATTTATTAAGTAAAGGAGTAACTGAATTACCTATCACTCATAAAGATATGACAAGATTTTTGTTAACTCTTGATGATGCTGTTGATTTAATTGAATGGAGTTATGATCATCATGATTCACATGGTAAAATTGTTATTCCAAAAATTAAAGCATTAAAGATAACGGATATTGCTAAATCATTAGGAAGAATGTATAGTGATAAAATTAAATTAAAGTATGTAGGTATACGACCAGGCGAAAAGCTTCATGAAGCAATGATATCAGAAACAGAATCATTTAGAACAGAAGAATATGATCGGTATTATATGATCACAGATAATATTATTAATCATGAAAATTGGGCATTTAGTTCTGATATAAGTTTAATGAAATCAGAAGAAACGGATCAATTTTTAAAAGACTCTGGAGTAATATGAAAGTATTAGTATTAGGACATAAAGGTATGTTAGGTCATATGGTTAAAAAATATCTACGCGCTAGCGATGTAAATGTTATTACAACAACAGATCGATGGCCAGACAATAAAACTTTTATTAGAAATTTTGATGGTGATTATATCATCAATTGTATTGGTGCTATCCCACAAAGAACAACTAATTTTGATATCAATTGGCAACTTCCTATTTGGTTAGATTTAAATTCTCCATGTCGTGTAGTACATCCAGGAACAGATTGTGAAATGGATAGTGATGATTATGGTATATCAAAAAACATAGCGGCAGATTATATACGTAATTTAAGTAGACAAACAAAGTCTATTAAAACTTCTATATTAGGTCCAGAACTAAATAGCAATGCTAGTTTGTTAGAATGGTTTTTATCTCAGAAAGGAGTAGTATATGGATATTCAAAAGCTATTTGGAATGGAAATACAACATTAGAATGGTCTAAACAATGTTTAGAACTAATGAATAATTGGAACAGTCCAAAATATCTCAATGAAAGTATTATACAAAGTGCTGAATACGTAACTAAGTTTGGATTACTAATACTTATCAAAAAAGTTTTTAATAAAGATGATGTAACTATTCATTCAAAAGCATTAGGAGAAGATAAGTGTTTAGAGGGCTCAATTCAAACAAAAGCAATAGAACAGCAATTAGAAGAATTAAAAAAGTTTTATTATTAATGAAAAAGATAAGTAATGCAATATGATATAATAGGGTTTTGTTCAGAAAATTATAAAGACTGTTATAATTTTTCTATACAATCATGGTTAGCAACTAATGCTAGAAAAATTTATATATACACAGATGGATGGTCTGATGATACTCGTAATGGTAGAATAGAATTCATAAATATATCACAAAAAGATACTGAATGGGTTGTAAATACAGGTAAGAAAGTCGGTTGCATGCTAGATTATTGGGATAGAGAAGGAACATTAGATAATTTTTGTTTTTTAGATATGGACAACTATATCGTGTCAGATTTAGCTGAAGTATTTGATATGATAGAAACTATTGGTCTTACAAGAATTTATACTAGAACAACTAGCGCCGGCAATGTATTTTTTAAGAAAAATGAAATATCAAAAAAGTTTTTAGATGCATGGTCAGTAAAACAAGAAGAACATAAACAAAGTAGAGACTGGTCAGGCCATCATGGAACAGCATATGATCAATGGTCATTACATGAAATAACAGCTAAAGATTTGAATATTCATAAAAATGATGGTGCCACAACAAATCAATATAAAATAACTTCATTAGTTAATGAAATTTGGAACTGTGAACATGATGATATAGAACATTGGTGTAGAATGATATTTCAAAATAAATGTAAACTTCTACATTTCAAAATGGGTAGATGGAACGATAAAAATCTAGTTGATACGATTAAATCTATAATTACAAATTATGAGTAAGAAAAATATAGTTTATTGGATAGGAGTTAAAAATCCTGATTTATCAGAAAAGTACGGTAATTTTGAATATTTTGAATATTCTAAAGCTACTTGGAAATATTGGTGTGAACAAAATGATTGTATCTTTGTAGAATTTAATGAACCAATCGAATCAGATATGTTTAGATTTAGAGTTAATTGGCAAAAAGCAATATTTGTATTTGATGAGTTAGAAAGAAAGGGTATAGAATATGATCAAATATTTTTAGTAGATAGTTCATGTATGATAAAATGGAATGCACCTAATGTATTTGAATTAACTGAACATAAATTTTGTGGTTGGCCTGATACAGATAACATGAGATGGATATATGATAGTATACAAGGATACAAATCATTTTTTGATAATTTTGAATTAGATCAAGAAAAATATGTTAGTTCAGGAGTAATTATTTTTAATGAACAACATAAAGAATTTTTTGGATCATTCAAACAATTATATTATGATAATGTAGATAAATTTTGTGAACTACAAGATAATATAGTAAAGAAGGGGACAGAACAAACTCCATTTAATTATTGGCTTCAAATGAATAATATCGATATGAAATTAGATTTACCAAAAGGGTTTAAGTTAACTCATATGCAGAGGTCTGAATTATTTAATCACAATTGGCAAGATGGAAATGATAAAACACCATTTTTTATCAAATATGGATATAATTGGGTATTTAATGGAATACCAAAAGATCAGAGATCAAAGATGATGGCAGATACATGGAACCTTGTAAAACATAATTATATGGAACTCGATAATGAAACTATACTCGATCAGATGGACCATAAAGATACTGCAAAATATACTACTTCTAGAAAATTTAAGCGTGATATTTTAGAAATGTTCTGTCATAAAGAATTCAAAGATAAGGTAACGATTGAGATAGGTGCATCACAAGGACAGTCAACAAGAATGTTAAGTTATATTTTTGGCAAGGTAATTGCTGTTGAATGGGATGATTGGAATCTTGAACAAGCAAGACAGCGTAATAGTGATCGACCAAATGTAGAATTTGTGAAAATGGATTTATATAAAGAACCGTGGTCAGATCATTTACCTACAGATGCAGATGTTGTATTTATCGACGCCGGACACCAATACCATCAAGTAAAAATGGATATTGAAAATTCACTTAAACATTTTAGCAATCCTATTTTTATATTTGATGATTATGGCCTTAATGACCCCGGCTCCGGAGTTAATGAGGTAAGAAAGGCAATAGATGAGAAAGTAGATAATGGTGAATTGATACTTGAAAAATTTATAGGAGAAAAACCAGAAGATTTAGTGCATGCCGGCGGAGTTAAGTTTAATGATATGGAGGGCTGTATCTGTAAAAAAGGAAAGGTATGAAAAATATAGTTTTTATGGTGGCGTTCAAAAAAGATGGCCAATTAAAGAAAGAATACCAATATTCAATTAATTCTTGGAAACATTTTTGTGACAAATATGATGCAGAATTATTGTTAATGGAAGAACCAGTAGTAGGTATTAATCAAATGAATATTATATGGCAACGCTATTTTTTGTTTGATATGTTGGAAGCTAATGAAATTGATTATGATCAGATATTAATGGTGGATGCAGATACAATCGTCCATCCAAATTGTCCTAACTTCTTTAATGAGACAGAACATAAATATTGTATGGTACATGATACCGGTAGTTATGATTGGATATTGAGGGGGATGGAACATTATAAAAAATATGTTTTCAAAAATGAATGGTTTGATTTTTGGACTTATGGTAATGCAGGATTTCAGATTGTTAATAAAAAACATAAAGAATTTTTCAAATCCATGACAGATTTTTATTTTAATAATCAACAAATTATACAAACCATACAAAATAATTACGGTACTGGTACAGATCAAACTCCATTAAATTATATGATACGTCATCATAACATAGATCTAAAATTATTGCCATGGAAGTATAACATGGGAGGTATGGTCAAAAGAGAAATTATAGGAGACGATATGTTACATACAAGAATGGGTTATGTAATGCATTTTAATGGAATTCCAGGTAAAAAAGAAGAAGTGGTTCCTTATTGGATAGAAAAAACTTATAAGTATTTGTATGAAAACTAAATTTGCAATAGGATGTTTGGTCCAATGGTTCGAATGTGATGTCATTGAAGAATATGTAGATTCATTAAAAGATGCTATTGATGCATATGATGGTGAAGTACAGGTTGATTTTGATATTGTTCTTAATGAAGATCTAGAAAAATGCATTTCAAAGGCAACTAAAAAAGAATGCATTAAAAAAATAACAAGCATTCTTGAGCCATATATAGCAGATAGACCCGATCGGAAAGATTGGAATGTTAATTTCTCGGCCAATTTATATACAATTGCTGATTACAGGAGAGATTTCAATTCAGCTTATTGTAATGGTTCTGATGTTCTTATGTGGGGCGAGTCTGATGCATTGATACCTAAGCAAACATTTATTATATTAGATAGCCTACATCAAATGTCATTGCAAAATAATAATCCAAAGTATTTAGGATTCTTTGGAACTTGTAAAATGTGGGATAATTCATGGAAACCTTTAGAACATCCGGATTTTACAGACAAACCATTTTATGATTCACCGGATATGTATACACCAGATCAATGGTGGAGTTTAAGATATACAATGTCTAAACATGAGATGAATGCTATTAATGAAAAGATAGATGAAGTAGATTTACGTGTATTGCCACAACACAAATTCAACGGTTGTGGATTAGTCATATCATCAGAAGTAATTAAAGCAGGAGTTAATATACCTAAGTCAGTTTTCTTTGTTCATGAAGATTCAGCATTTATGTATATGACAAATAAAGTATTAGGCAATATACCACAGTATATAATAAAGAATATATTACTAGTTCATAACCGCAATCATCCGGATAAGCGAATGTATATCGAAGGAGAACGTAAGGATGGGACAATGAATGAAAAGAGAAGAAGTAATGATTGGTATATAAAAGCTAATCAGATGTGTGAACAAAACTATCAAAACCTATTCAATCCAAATTATAAGTCATATACATGGGAGGACGTATGGAAGTGACAATAGCTATAGACGATATACACCCAGAACACGGATGGGGCATCGAGGGAGATAAATGCATGAATTATTTGGATGGACTCAATAAAGAGTTTGGTGCAAAGTTTACATTATTCATTCCATCAAATTACCATAACAAATTTCCGTTATCAAAACATAAAGACTGGATTGATTGGCTGAAATCAAAAAAATATTTTGAATTAGCAGCTCATGGACATTATCATATGTGTGAAAGAACCGATATCGGAGAATGTGAATTTTTTGAATTAGATACAAAAGAAAAGGTAATGTCTAGAATAGATATGATGTTAGAAGAATGGCATGCTGTAAATCATAAGCCTGCAGGATGGAGAAATCCAGGCTGGTTGGCACATCCGGTGGCAGTTAAATGCCTAGGACCTCATTTTAATTATTCAGCCGTACATTATGAACATAATCGTAATTTACAATGGGACTGTAAAATGATATTCGGCGCGGATGGTATTCATGAAACCGATATATCTACACATGAAGGAAGAATTATGTTTCAGTCTCATATTGCTGGAGATTGGAATGATAATATATGGAATGAACATAACTATCAACAAATGAGAGTATCCTTGGGGCATCTAAAATCTCAAGGCATAGAATTTAAAACATTAAATGAATTATGAAAACAGCATTTTTTACAGAAGGAACTATCAATCAAAAAATCCCACGCAATTATCCTAATATGCGTACGGATATGGCCTGGCGGTGTGCGTTAAATGCAGATCATCATTCATTTGCAATCACACCATGGCCGGAAGATACACAATATGATTTAGGTATTGTAATCATACCAAAGCAGTTAACCTTTATTGATAATCTTATACCATCAGTTAGAAAGATATGTAAGAAGGTAGCCATAATGCAAGAAGGTCCGAATTGGGGATGGCAGGATTATTCAATGGAACTTCAAATATGGTATTATAACACTTTACAAGAAGCCGATTTCCTATTATGTCATAACAAACGTGATCAACGATATTATGCAGGATTAACCGGTAAGGATACATATGTAATGCCTAGTTTAATGATTGAGGATAGTATCAAAGATATAACTACCGGCCGGTATAAAAATATGAATGAAGTTATGATCGGTGGTAACATGACCAGCTGGTATGGTGGATTTGATTCGATGATAATTGCTCAAGAATTTGGTTGCGAAATCAAAGCTCCGAGTATGGGTAGAAAGATTGAAAGAGAAGATGAATTAGATATCAACCATTTACCATATATGAATTGGGCGCAATGGATAGATGAATTGAGTATGGTAAAATATGGAGTTCACTTAATGAGGACTCATGCTGCCGGAACATTTGCATTGAATTGTGCTTATTTAGGCATTCCTTGTATTGGTTATAAAGGATTGGATACTCAGGAAACGTGTCATCCGGATTGCACCGTAGAGTTGGGAGATTTAGAATCAGCTAAAAAGATAGCACGGAAGCTTAGGAACGATGATGATTTTTATTTATATTGCAGTAATATAGCAAAATTGATGTATGAAGAACATTATGCGGAAAGTAAATATATAGAACAGTTTAACAAAATAATGGAGAAGATATGAAAATACTAGTTACAGGAGGTGCCGGCTTTGTAGGTACCAATCTAATCAAAACACTTAAAAAAAAGACCCCAGAAGCTACTATAGTAGTAATTGATAACTATTCAACAGGATATGTAGAAAATAAGCAGCCTGGAGTAGAATATTTAAATGCTAATATAGAATCACAATCAGGTACTGCCATAATGGAAAGTATCAAGCCAGATGTGATATATCATCTAGCTGCACTTGCAAGAATCCAGCCATCATTTACCAATCCTAATCCTACATTTGATTCTAATATGGTAGGAACTCAAAAGATATTGGAATATGCACGTGAAAATAAAACACCTGTTATCTACGCCGGTTCTAGTTCAACGCATGGAGGTGTATATAAGAATCCATATACATTCTCTAAATGGGTAGGAGAAGAGTTATGTAAAATGTATTCTGAAGTATATGGGGTACCTACCATTATAACACGTTTTTATAATGTATACGGCGACCATATGATACCTGGGGATTCTGCTTATTCAACAGTAGTACAGATATTTGATGAACAGTATGCGGCTAATAAACCACTTACAGTAACAGGTGATGGGGAACAGAGAAGAGACTTCACTCATGTATTGGATATTTGTGATGCTCTAGTTGCTTGTATAGACCATCCAGAACTTCAAGGAGAGTTTTTTGAATTAGGACGTGGTAAGAATTATTCCATTAATGAAGTAGCAGAAATGTATGGCACGGAATATGTACATATTCCTAAGCGGCCGGGTGAAGCAAAAACAACATTAGCTGATTTCAGTAAAGCAACAGAAGTATTAGGATACGCTCCAAAGAGAAATCTTAATGAGTATGTAAAAAATATTATAGAAAATGAAAATAAGCTTCATAATACCGTCACGCAATAATTTCAAATATCTTAAATGGGCATATGATTCTATTAGAAGGAATCAAGGAATCCATGATGTACAGATATGTGTTGCAGATGACGCATCTACAGATGAAACTTGGGAATGGTGCCAGGAGACAATGGAAACGGATTCGCAGTTTCAAGCAATCAGAAACGAAGGTCCAGAAAGGCAAGGATTAGTTATATTAAATGATAGATTGGTCGATGAAGTAGCTAAGCATGATATTTGTATGATTTATCATGCTGATATGTATTTATGTCCTGGTGCTTTAGATGCTATTGAAAGACAAATGTATGCATTTATTCCTAATCAAAAAGATTTATATGGAGCAACAGAAATTATACCTAGAGAAAAAACAATAGTATCACTTACTAGAATTGAACCACCACTACATCCACCAGGCCCTGAGAAATTGTTGAAAGATTTTGGAGTCGAGCCGGAAGAGTTTAAAGAAAGAGAATTATTAGATTGGTATCATAATACAGGATTTAGGGAGTATATCCATGAAAGGTTTTATGATGTTAATCAGCAAAATATGCAACCTCAAACAGAAGGTATATTTGCACCTTGGGCATTTTGGAAAAAAGACTTCCAAGAGATAGGTGGTCATGATAAATTATTCGCACCACAGTCAAAAGAAGATTCGGATATCTTTAATCGATTTCAATTAAATGGAGTTAAGTTCATTCAGACCTGGGAAGGATTTGTATATCATATGACTAGCCGAGGTAGTAGATTTAATCCAGCCTCAGGTGGAGCTCCAGGCAAGGATTCTCCAGAATGGTTGCATACTACTACTGTTAATATGAGAAACTTCATTCGTAAATGGGGCACTACTATTAAGCATGACCAATATATGAAACCAATCATATCACCTAAATATAATATAGGTATCAAGTTGAAAAACGGTAATCTGCAGTTGCTAGAATTATTAGAGCCATGGTGTGATACTATTTATACACAAGAAACCTTTACTATAGGCAGAGCTTGGGATTATGTGGAAAAGGAGCAGGAGAATACTTTATTTGATCTATCAGAAAGAATAGTACCTTATGACAATGAAATGAATAATGATATATTAGTTGAGATAGATGGTACTACTTTCACAGAACCAGACTTTGGTAATATACAGCAACTTGCAGATATTATACAAGATACGGGAGAATTAGGAGAATTTGAGTTAGGTAACCTTAAGATCTCGATATTTAATATTGAGAGTTATGAACGAGACTTAATAGTAAGAAAATGATATTTTACATAATGTTGCCAGGAGAATCGGCAGAAGATTGTTTCAAAGATACAAACACCTTAGGTGAGGATAATGGGTTTGGTGTATTCTGGGCAGGGTCCGGATTAAAGGCCTTAATGAATATGGTTGATAAGAGACCGGATATGCTCCCTCATGTTACAATCAAAGACGCAGGAAATAAATCTCATACTATCGAAGGGTTTTTAACTCGTATTGACAAGCTTAAAGTAAGGATACCAGAATGAAAATTCGAGTACAAGATTTAGATGATTATATTGATGAAAAGCCAGCAAAACAAAAAATTAAAAGAAAAAAACCAAAAAAAAGTGATACGGACTATTATAGCTCAGATAAAAAGCCAGGTCAATAAAGTAACTAGTGATCTAGGGGCATTGGTTGTGTTAATAACACTACACATGAAGCGGTATTATTGGTTGAATATATTCTGGTGGATATCAGTAGTAGGCCTTGCTTTAATTACAATTGGATTACTGTTTATGTGAGTTAGACCGGTATTTATCTGCGTAATGGATTCAGATAAACATCGAGTCAAGAAGCTTGTTTCTGATAAACAAACTATTGAAAATGAGCTTAAAGACATCCAGTCAAATTGCACCCACGCCGATACAAGTCTCAAACAAAATCGAAGTGAAGTAAAATGGTACTGTAACATTTGCCAAACCGGTTTACGGTATGCGTCGCCAGATGAGTTAAAAAACTTCTTTAAAAAGGATTAGCTTCATATTTATTTCAAATAGGAGTTTGTATGGAATTTACCCGAGAACAAGTAGAAGCAGCTGTTAAGGCTAAAGGATATAAATGGTTTGAGAATGGTAACTACAATCTTAATATTGTCGGTATCAGAAATTCAGATACATTTGATGAGGTAACTAACAAATTTGACGATCTACTTACGGTATCATACAAAGTAGGTAATGATTTACAATACCACCAATGGAATTGCACAACAGATCCAGGTAAATACTATACAGAGAATCTATTGAACCCAGATGGTGTAGCTATTTTAGTTCCAAACCAATATCGAGGTGCTTATTCAATTGGCATGCACCAAGGTAAATATGAAGCTCTAAAGCAGATGAAACCATTACAAGTATATCGTGATGATAATAAAGATAATTGTTATGATATGCAACCAGACAATATTCAGGAAGGTATTTATGGGATTAATATTCATAGAGCATCATCAACAGGTACGTCAACTCAAATAGATAAATGGAGTGCAGGTTGCCAGGTGATAGCCAATTACGAAGATTTTAATAAACTAATGTGGGTAGCAAAACAAGCTGAAGACGTTTGGGGTAATTCATTTACATATACATTACTCGACAGCCAGGATATACAGGATATAATATAATGATCAAACTAAAAGATTTAATAAAAGAATTTGTACCAGGTACATTGCTAGATACAAGAAAGAAACCAGGCGATTATTGGAAAGGCGCAATATCAGATACCTGGTATGCACGATCTCCAGAGTATGGCTGGCGAAGTAGTTATGATACCGAGGAAGAAGCGAAGATGTGGGCAGAAGAAGGAAAAGACCTTGAAGGTAATAATGAGGAAACAGCAGAACATCCGCCGGAGCCGATTGAAGAGTTTATTAATGAAGCAGCATCATATCCAAGTTTCGAAGTAGATAAAAACATAAGATATAAAGATACAGTTGTTGCTAAAGGATATTGGACTTATACAGGCAAGGAAAGTGGAGGTAAAGGTGTATATTTAAATACAAGTAATCAACAAAGATTGGGTTTTGATAAGGATGATTTAAGTTATTTTAAAAAACACCTTCCGGATCATTTTCAAATAAATAATGATTAAACTAGCAGATATATTACGTGAAGATTATGATTTAGATAACCATCCTAAGAAAGAATGGATTAAGCAAGATCTCACTACCATAGACCCATCTATTATGGAAGAGCTGTTTCGGATGTATAAAACAGTTTATAATGCAGAAGGACTTCAATTATCTGCCTTTTCGGCATCAGAACTGCAATCCAGCTATGAAATAGTAATGCTAATTGATGTGGACGAAGATCCAATGCCAGATGCATTTATATTGGTAAGAAAAGGACGTATCAAATTATTAGCAACAGATGGAGGCAGAGAAGCTAAAAAGGCCGTAGTACAAAAAGTTGTTGATATGGTTAAGTCAGAAGGCTATACTTTAGAAGCATCCAAAAAGATGAATGACATTATGATCGCTAAAGGAGCTCCGGTTATTATGGACCAGCCTCGATTAGAAAAAATGGTTGGACCAAAATTCATAAAGCATCTTGAAGATGGATATTATGAAAGAGACCTTAAGAAAGGTGGCATGGTTGTCAAAAGGATGTATGGCAAATGATTAGATTAACAGCCTTATTGCGTGAATTTAAAGAGCTTGGCGACTGTTATGTAGCTGCTGGTAAATTAGCGATGGATAATGAAGATTATATATTAGTCCACGGAATGCCTGCCGGCCAAGGAGAGCTATCTGGTAAGAGATTTGGCCATGCATGGGTGGAAGATGGTGATAATGTATTAGATTATTCCAATGGTAAAAAGTTAAAGATACAAAAGATCGTATATTATGCCATTGGAAATATTAATGAAGAAGATTGTATTAAGTATACTTCGACAGAGGCATGCGTAATGATGTTAAGAGAAAGACATTGGGGACCATGGGAAATGTCTGGCGATACTGTAGATGAAAATATACCAACGGATGATGCTGAGATAGGTAAAGAAGATGTACCAATAAGTCGAGAATATTTATTAAAGGCAAAAAGGCATATACAAAATGATTAGATTAGCAGAATTGTTAAATGAATTCCAAGGTAAGCGATTAGCTGTATTTGATTTTGACGATACACTAGCCAAATCAGAAGCATATATTTATGTTACCAAAACAAATGGTGAAGAGATTAAATTAGATCCGGCCGAGTATGCCGTATACGAAGAAGAGCCAGGAGATAAATTTGATTTCCGAGATTTCAATAGCAAACTAAAGAATCCACGAACAATAGATGATAATGTTAAGCGCCTTAAGGCAGAATTAGGTAATCCACAAACAAAGGTAACAGTATTAACTGCTAGAGGATTAGCATTTCCATTACGTCATTTCTTTAAGAATCAAGTAGGTATTAGTCCTTATGTGGTTGGTGTAGGTTCTTCCGATCCAATGAAAAAAGCAAAATGGATTGAGGCACATATCAAGAAAGGATATAATAGTATTTTCTTTATAGATGATTCTCCAAAGAATATAGCCGCGGTAGATACGCTCAAACAAAAGTATCCAGATTTAGATATTGAAACGGAATTGGCCGAATGATTAAATTAAAAGACATATTACCAGAAAGATATATCGGCAGTTGTGTTGATGTAGGTGGAGAAAGTGGAAAAGAAATTTGTAATCTATTTCCAAATGCATCAGATATGTCTAGATACGTAGGAAACCCTGATGAGGGAGATGAAGGACAAAGTAAAGAACTATCAAAACAAGAATTTCATAAATGGTTTCCGGCCAATAAAGTTAAACAAAAACATATTAAAGGCAATCATACATATCATTATATTGCACAAGATAGTAAAGGAATAGAAATGACGCCTAAACAATCCGGCCTGTTTTTTATTTACAATATAGATCAAGACATACATTACTTTTTTAGAAAATGATTAAACTTAAAGATCTTTTATCAGAATTAGAATTACCGAAAGGTAAGTATGTAGCACCATCACGTGATGACCTCGAGGATATCAAGCAAGTTCTTTTTGATTTGATTCAGAATGCATATGCTCCTATAGGAGGCCATCTAAAAATTAAATCACCAGATGATATCACAGATCCAGATCTAAGTTATTGGAAGGTAGCTGATATAGATGGCGATCCAGAAATTGATGTTACATATTTTGGTAAGAAAACACCATTAGGAGTAAAGCATACTGGTATCGGGCACGACGGCACGCATGCGAAAATTAAAAATCTATTAATACAAAAGACCAAAGAATTAAAGCTACCAGGCCATTATGTAGAGCTATCAGGATCGGCTTTCGATTCATTTCATAAGAGAGGTGGAGTACCTACCATAGATGATGAGGCTACCGTACGCAAGGTCTTGAAGAAAGATATTGAATGGCATGGGGCACATCCAAAAGGCGCTAAGCCAGGCGATGGTTGGTATACACGTAAGATTGGCGGCACTCCTGTTACAAAAATTCTAGTCGGTAATCTGTAAATTACATTTGGTTTATTGAATTAAATTCCTTATCTTTAATTGTAAAAGATGAGAGAGATGATGAAGATAGCTTATTTGCATGGATTAGAAAGCAAGACTAATTGCGATAAAGTGAAATGGTTACGTTCATTAGGATATGAAGTACTTAATCCATACATTGATTACCGTAACGACCCGTTAGAACGTGTTATTACATTCGTAGAGTCATTTAAACCTGACTTGGTAATAGGATCTAGTATGGGGGGGTACCTGGCGTATATAATAAGTAGACGTTATAATATACCAGCTATGATGCTTAATCCAGCATTGCATAGTCGACCGTTTGAACCAGAAGTGGGACCACCCGGGGAGCATGAGCCTCCTATGTATTTTGTGTTTGGTGAGGCTGATAATATTATTGATCCTAATAAGACCGTTAGTATTATAAATGAAGAAGAGTTAATGCCAAAGATATATACCGGAAGCCACGGCCATAGAACCCCAGCCGAAGTATTAGAAACGGCTCTTAAAGAATTCAAATTTATATGAAGTTATTAATTAGTATGGCCTTACTAATAGTAGGCCAGGCGTTGGTATGGTTACAGCTTAATTCACAATTCTTTAATGAATGGGCTAGAAAGCATCCAGTATTGCTATCGGTAGCCGGTGGATCGATAGTAGCATACATATTTTTATTATCAACTAGATATGCCGTAGAACACTTCGATGGACTCTTATGGCCAGGCAGAATGCTTTCATTTGCATCAGGAATGATTATAATGAGCATCTTCACGTGGTACTTCATGGGAGAAGGCGTTAACATGAAAACGGCAATATCTATAATGTTATGCGTTATAATATTATGCATTCAAATCTTCTGGAAATGATACTTAACCTATATTTATAACAAAGGGTATAATTTAATGGACAAAAAATTCTTTGACAACACTATTATTGCTCAATATGCAGTTACAGGTGTTCCTCTAAAAGTATATGTCGATAGTCGGTATTTAACTATTACTGATGCCGATGATGTAGAAAATCCTCTAATAGGACAAGGTATGGAACCGAATGGCGAAATGGAACCATTCTCATATCAGGATATTGATCATTTATTAGTTGCTGATAATATTATTGATTTAGAAACATATAATACAGCAATGGCAGATCAATTCAAATCAGATGAGCCTGAGGAAGCACCGGAAGGTGATGAAGAAGCTCCTGAGGAAGAAGGTGAAGAAGGTGGGGATGATATGCCGGATGAAGAAGTACCAGAAGAAGAGCCAGAAGAAGAAGAACCAACTACCGAGGAAGGATTTGATCCTACCGGTATTAGTTTATCTGAGATAACTAAGGATGTTAAAAAAGCTAGAGAAAAAGCATTAGATGCTGAAGAGAAGGCCTTGAAAGACAAACGCCGTGCATTAGATGATGAACCGCTCGATGAACTTACTTTAGGTGGACCATCTGGAGAGGCAATGCTCCAGGATCTGCATCTTGAAACAGACCCGGCTAAGCAGAAAAAGATGAAAATCAAATTAGGCCGAGAGAAGTATGGTGCTTATTCTGATAGTTCTGCTCTTGATGATGCTGATTACGCACTTAAGAAGTTTAGACAACAAATGCGAGGATATAAAGGCGATCCTATAGGAGTTTATGATCCTTCGAAGGATACTTACAAAGCGAAAGCACCTAAGCAAGTAGTTGCGGACAAGCCAAATTGGAATCAAAAGAAATACGACCGATGGATTGATGATGTATCATCCAATGAAGGTTGGAGAAATGCATATGATATGGCACAGAATGCTAATTATGAACCAGGCTTAATTGATTGGGTTAAGAAAAATGTAGTGTTTAATGATGAGACGCCATTGGAAAGAATTCAATATGATATAGAAGCAATGGCCGAATCCGTTAATGAAGGCTTTACTAAAAAAGATTGGGATGTAAAATGGAAAATGCCTAAAGACAATCTATTTAATGCAACCAAGACAAAAAATGCTGTCGACAATAGATATAAAGCTCTACAAAACTTATTGAAGGACAAGCCTAAAGAATTAAAAGCCTTTGATGCTACTGACGATCATCCTGCATACGATATGTCTTATGACGAATTAATGAAATGGTATAATAATTTAAGCGAATCAGTTAATGAAGCAACTAATAAAAAGAAAGAAGGTAATCCTTTTAAGAAGGGAGATAAAATAATTGTTACTAAACTTCAACGGCAAGGTGATGCTAAAAGATTTAAAGGTAAGAAAGGTTTTGTGTTACGAGATTCTTCCGATA
>Ga0098061_1000106_pt1 | contig 33751 bp, 61 predicted proteins | sample 22_taG_FD_92579 | JGI IMG/M metagenome (GOLD analysis project Ga0098061, IMG submission 92579) | Marine viral communities from the Subarctic Pacific Ocean - 22_ETSP_OMZ_AT15343 metaG | ecosystem: Environmental > Aquatic > Marine > Oceanic | place: Subarctic Pacific Ocean | collected 2015-01-20
AGATAAAGAATTTGAAAAATTATAAAAATGAAAAGACTTAGATTTAAAACTCCATTTAACGGAATGGATAACGCATTAAAATTAATACCAGAATCATATAAGGTTGATGGTAAAGAATTTGAACTAACTGATGGTATTGAATCATATAGAGTTAGATGGGAAAAGACCCCAACAATACTAACAGCATCAAACAAAAATCTTATCAATGAAGATATGCATAAGATGAAACATCTTATGCAATATAATTCAAAAGATACTCTTGGTAACCTTAGAGGAAAAGAAAGGATTAATGAAAACAAAGTATTCAATGATGTTTGGAATAAAACAAAATCAATTAAGGAATCATCAGCATTTGGTTTTGGATTTACCAATGAAGGTAATTTAGAAGAGAATGAAGAAGATAAACCAAAGAAAGAAACGAAGGTAATAGACATACAGACCTTAACAAAAAAACAGCAAAAGGCGATTGAAGATACAATAGCATTAATGAAAAAATATAATAAGAGTGATGATAGTGATGACAAAATAGAGGAAGACTCTACAAATGCTACAGATGGTGGACCAGGGCCAGACAAGAACGGTGATGATGCTAAAGGGCGAACAGGAGATTAAAAAAAAGGGTGATGGGACGATTGAATTATGGGACCTTTAAATTAAGAATATAATAATTTATATATAAAACCTCACTTAATAGTGGGGTTTTTTTATTTATATCAACATATTTATAAATGTAAAAAAAATATAAATATTATGATATTAAGATTAGGTTCAAAAGGAAGAGAAGTAAAAGAAGTTCAAGAATTTTTAGGTTTAAAAGCTGATGGTGACTTCGGTCCAAAAACTGAATCAGCGGTTATTAGATGGCAAATAAATAATAACCTTATGAGTGATGGTATCATAGGGCCAAAAACATGGGATGCTATGGGGTTGGCAACAACAGATAATACCGAAAAAACATATATGACCGAAAATGGGTTATTAATAAATAGATATTACTTACCAACAGGTGAATACAAAGAAGGCCCCACCAATAAAGAATACTTATTTTTACATCATACCGCTGGATGGCAAAACCCATATAGAATTGTTGACTCATGGGGTAGAGATACAAGAGGTGCCGTTGCCACAGAATTTGTGATGGGTGGTCAATCAATAAAAGGTAATAATGATAAACACGATGGGGAGATGGTACAATGCTTTCCAGAAGGTTGTTATGGTTGGCATCTGGGTAAGAATGGTTCAAGACATATGCATACACATTCCGTTGGAATAGAGGTGTGTAATTTTGGTTATATAAAGCATGGTAAAACATATGCTGGTACAGTAGCCTCAGCATCTCAAACAGTTGAATTAGCTGAACCATTTAAAGGATATAAGGTTTGGCATAAATATTCAGATAAACAAATAAGTAACTTAAAAAAGTTTATACTATATATAGCAGATAGAGATAATATTGATGTTAGAAAGGGTTTAGTGGAAGAAGTAAGGAAAAAGGGTGCAAAGGGTTTTGAATTCAACTCTGATGCTTATTATGGTAAAATAAAGGGTATGTGGACACATACATCAACACGCAAAGATAAATTTGACATGTATCCAGACCCACGCTTATTAGATATGTTATTAAGTTTATAATTTTGAAATATAATGATGATAAAATAAATAAATTCTTGAGTTACATTAACACACCACTTAGTGAGATTACAGTAAATAAAATGTATGTGACAAATAAAATATCATATGAAAAATGTCAATTATTTAATGATTACATTCAATCTAATATGTGTTTAATATTTGATACATATATGGGTGACGATGTTATGAATGATGCAGATAAGATAACACATTTTGACTGGTGTTGGGAAAAGAATAGGGATAATTTCAATAAAGAAGGTATAATATTTAAACATACCGAAGATTCGTATAATTATTTTTTGGTATTTATATTTGAAACTTTTTATTCTGTCAACGACAAAACCAACATCCGTGAAAAAATAAAAAATATTTGGGAAGATACTTTTACTTATTCATATAATAAAACACATTTAGAATTAGATAATTTAATTGTTATACACAATATTCTCAATGAATCACTTAAAGATGGGTGAAAAAAATCAATAACACTTTACAAATAAAAATTATTTTCATATATTAGTGTTTATGAGAATAATAACTATAATACTAACCGAACTAGCTTCAGATAAAATAAAATCAGAAGAAAAACTACAAAGACTTATTAATAGTAATGGTGATTTAGACCAAAACATAATTGATATTAAAAATCAGTTACGTGAAGTAGTTCTAATTGACCAGATGATTAATAAGTGGAATGATTACACTTCAGAAGTAAAAAAACCATAACCATGTTTATTGAGATTTTTAATAGAGTACTATTGATACTATTCATTATGTCATGTCTAAATATAATTAGACATGTATATTATTTAATACAAGCCTGGGTAGCATCTACCGAAGAAAACCCAATAAAATATAGAGTAGATGAAAAATCATTATGGATTTTAAGTATTTCCATAGGGTATGTTTTATCTGAAATAATAAATGGAATATATATATAAATTAATTATGAATATACAAGAAAAATTAGATTCGTTACAACCACATGTAATTGGTATAAGATACTTAAAAGGGCTTCAAATTGTTGATGCTGTATTTAAAACAGGTTGGGTTGTTCCAGAATCAAACACAATAAAAAAAGAACTGGTTGATACTAAACAAAATTATTATATGTTTTATACTGAAAAAAAAGGTATAACCATAGATAATTTATTGGATTATGTTGAGGAAATAATACATATGAATGTTGAAAGGGAAAATAAACAAACTTTATTGAAGGAAAAGTTTAAGGAACTTCAAAAATTATTTAAAGATAATTCATTATCAAAATTAAGTAAACTTAGATTTACATTTAATGAATATGAACAATCAATAATGGATTTTGATTTAACAGAAAAAGATGACCCACCAGTATTAAACAATCATTCTGTTAATGAGGTTGAAACAAGTGATAAACCACTAAAAAAAACTAAACCAAAAAAAATTAAGACAATCGGTAAAGTGGAAAATTTAAATAATCAAAAAATTGAATTCCCACCAAAGAAAAACAAAAAAATAGTATTGGAAGATTTTAAACCACCCAAAAACATTAAGTGCAAGTGTGACCCAGATGATGTATGCCCAATATGCGAAGAAGAAAAGATTGGAAGTTATTAGTGAACTACCTCAGAATGGGGCTTTTTTCATTTTAATTAATATTTATTATGTGGGTTGGTTCAGCAACCCTAAGTTGAGGGATTTATCCACTCAACAACCAACAACAGAAATTAGTGTCATCAATGAAAAGTGTATTTTCTAGTGAAGAAAAAAGTGTTAATTTTAGTAAATGTATTGCCAACTCAATGGGTGGGCATTAAATTTCTAATTTTTCTTGAAGTGTATGGATTAACCAAACACAACCAGAGGTAAGACACCCATCAAAAAAAATAATTAATGGGATAAAGTTTAAACCATAGCTTGACATTGGTGTATATAAATTAAAATAAATAAAAACGGACGATAGGAAAAACCCAACCCAGGTACTCAAACATAATGGACAGGTAAATAACATCCCAAAGAAATTCGGATTATTTTTTTCGAAAAAATTTCGAAATTCTTTGAATATTGAACCAAATATAATTATATTTGTAATACCATAAGCTAATAAAATAAAAATAATAAATTGCATAACACTCATTTTTTTGTTCTTTGTATATATGTAGATGCTTTACACACCCAAAAAATTATCAATACTGAAATATAGTAACATAAGGGCAATAAGTAAATATTTATATTTAGTCAGACGTAGATGGTTAATTTAAAAAGTGTACATGGGGTGTTTAAATACCCCTAGGCTGGGGATTTATCCATTCAACAACCAACTATATACTAATATATAAGAAGGACTGAACAACAAAGAGTTTATAAAAAAAAATTAAAAGAACATAAAAAATTGACAAATAGAAACGTAGCCGCTGGTGTATTGATAAAATGCATAAACACTGATAAGGTTTTATTATTGTTAAGAAGTGATATTGGGGATAAACCCAATACATGGTCACTAGTTAGTGGTACCATTGAATCTAATGAACGAATATTAGATGGCCTCCAAAGAGAAGTTAAAGAAGAAATAAACATAGACCCTAATTATATTACATATAAATTTAAACATAAGGAAACTTCTGATAATGAAAATTTAGATTTTTATTATTATGAAGGTTATATTGGGAAAGAATTTAAACCAATATTAAATAATGAGCATATTGATTATATATGGTGTGATTTAAATACGTTACCCAAAGCATTGTTCCCTGGAACACTTGATAAAATTAAAAATATATTTCAATGAATCAAAAAGACAGAATAATACCCTTAGAAGAAGTTCTACTTAAATTTCAAGAACAAAACAAAGAATTTATTAAAAACATAAATAAAGAAGAAAAATTTGAAAGAGTAGAAAACCTAGATGTTGTTATTAATGACATAAAGGGCATGGAACATACAACAAACATAAAGAAGCAAAATTTCATTAATGAACTAAAAGGTGGTCTAGGTGAAAAGGTAAAAGAAAACCCCACAAAAATAAAAAAGATTGAAAAAACATTCAGTCAGAAAACAAAATTATTCATTAAAAACATCTTCACAAGATTTTAATTAAAAATAACCCTTAAAAGTTTGGGTTTTAAAAAAACTTTTTTATCTTTGTGTTATTGGGTTGTACTAACAATCTATTATATAATATAAAAATAATTGGACAAAAAAGATACTAATTTGAATTATAAAGATTTAATACAGACGGTTTCGGAAATTGTTTCCAATGAAAAAATATATAAGGATGGTTTAGTCTTAGTATATGAGTTGGAAGAGAAGAGGCATAAACAAATGGATGAACATTTATTTTATAAATCTAATCCATCCGAAACTAAATTCACACATAGAGAGTTAATAGAGGTGGAAATTGGGGGTACGTTAGTTAGGTTTGTAAAAAAAAATAAAAAATAACCATAAAAAGTTTGGTTTTTAAAAAAACTTATATATCTTTGTGTTGTTGGGTTGGTTCAGCAACCCTAAGTTGAGGAAGTTTTTCATTCAATAACCAATTATATATTATAATAAGGACTGAACAGCAATTAATTTATTAACTATTATTACCATTAAAAATTAAAAATTATGAACTTTATAGATGCACTTAGAAATAAAGATACCTTTACAGAAAATGGTATGCCAACGCATTCAACTACTCTTAATAGTTGTGTGGATTTATTTTTTCAAATTGGTGCCTTAAGGGGTTCAGAAAAGCGTAGAAAATTATCTTTATTTTCAAAGGCTTTTGATTCAAACCCATTGATTGCAATGAAAATCCTTTTTTGGGTTAGAGATGTGAGAGGTGGTGCTGGTGAAAGACGGACATATAGAGATATTGTTGAATATCTTGCATTATATAATTCTTCTGGGTTACAGAAGAATATACATTTAATGCCAGAGTATGGTAGATGGGATGATGTATTAACATTGATTGGTACAAGCCTTGAAAAGGATGCCTTAGAGTTGATAGCCAATGCGTTGGAAAATGGTACATCGTTATGTGCCAAGTGGCTTCCAAGAGGTAATGGTAAAAACCAAGTTAAAAAGAAGCAAGCGAAAGCTATTAGAGAATATCTTAAAAAAACACCAAAAGAGTACAGAAAACTCCTTTCAAGTCTTTCTACTACGGTAGAGAATCTTATGTGCAATAAGGAGTTTTCTAAGATAGAATACGGTAAGGTTCCATCAAAAGCCATGTCTGGTTATATGAGGGCATTCACAAAGAATGATGGTGATAGGTTTAGTGAATATCTTGAATCTGTTTCTAATGGTACAGAGAAGATAAATACTGGTGCTATTTACCCATATGATGTGACAACAAACTTAAAGTTTGGTAATTCAATTGGTGCTATGCAACAATGGGATAATCTTCCAGACTTCATGGATGGTAACAAAGAAATGGTTTTACCTCTTGTTGATGTTTCTGGTTCAATGGATTGCCCAGTTGGTAGAAGTGGCAATGTAACTTGTATGGATGTGGCAATCTCATTAGGGTTGTATATTTCTGAAAGAAATGTTGGTCCATTCAAGGATAGCTTTATAACTTTTTCCGCAGAACCAGAATTGCAACACTTAAAGGGTAATTTGGTTGATAGATTTAATCAGTTATCAGATTCAGACTGGGGGTATAATACTAACATAGAATCTGTATTTAAACTTATATTGGATAAGTCTGTTAAGAATAATGTTGCTAAAGAAGATATGCCAACTATTATCCTAATATTGTCTGATATGGAATTTGATGTTGCCACCAATTATAATGGGTGGGATATGACTGCTCAAGAAATGATTACTTCATTATATAGTGAACATGGTTATGAGACACCCAAAATAGTTTATTGGAACTTAAATTCAAGACAAGATAATTGTCCCGTTAAGTTTGATGAAGTTGGCACTTCACTTGTTAGTGGTTTTTCACCATCAATACTTAAGAGTATATTGGGAGGAAAAGAAATGACACCAATGTCAATTATGTTAGAAACTATAAATCAAGATAGATATTCAGCTATTAAAGTATAAACACACAAAGAATGTTTTCAGCAACTTAAATCAAATTCAATTAATTTAATTTCCACAACATTCTGAAAATTACCTCACATATTTTTATATGTGGGGTTTTTTAATATTTACATTTTAATATATTATTATTATATTGTTTTTATGGAAAATGCGAAAATAGTTTCAAAAGAGATTAAGCCAGATGGTTCAGAATTTATAGTATATTTAATCGATACCAGTCATGGCAGACCAATAGAAGGTTTTATTGTTAAAGAGGCTAATAAGGGCAAAATAATCAATTATTTGCTATGTGAATATTTTGTTCCAGATGATTGGGTGAACAAAATAGAAGATTTAAGAAATAACATTGAAGAAATTAAATATAAAAAATAGTATTATGGAGAAAGACCAACCATTAGTTCTAGTTTTTTACTTGGACAGAGAGTTAATGACAAATAAAGAAATAATAATACCATTTACAAAATCGGTTGAAAATTTAATAAAGAAAAAAGATTTAAATGTTCTTGCATTCTTTATGCCAACAGATGATGATGAGCGCATTGAGTGTCTAAACCCTAAGTTAATATCCGAATCACAAATGAAAAATGTTGATAAAATAATTCAAGACTTATCAAAAAACTTTGATGTTGGTTTGGGTGCAGATGAAGGTAAAAATAACCCCAACAATGAAATAATTATTGATGGATAAGGCTAATCAACTATTGGCATTGTTATACAGGATTGAGGACTTATTATTTGAGTTAAAGCTTGATGGTTTTGAGTTTGAAGAAAATGAGAAGTTAGTGGAGATAGTTACAACTCTACAACAAAAGTTGATTAAATAATTCACGGTCTGGTTGTTCTCCTATATATCTTACTCATTGGCCAACCAGTTTTTTCTTTAATTAGGTCATACATTCTAGATACAACAACTTCACAAGCTGTACCCATAAACAAAATACTATGTATTTTATTTTTCTTACATGCCTTAGCTAAGGCATGGTGTAGTCTTTGTGCATCTTTCTTACACTTACATAAGACCATACCAAACTCATCTTCATTATAAAATATTAGTTTATTGTGTACAATAATAACTTGTTTAACCATTGTTTTCTTATAGGCATGTAACATTAGTGGTTTAACAATTTCATGAATTGTAAGTCTATTTTTTTTAGAATCCCTGCCATACACCCAAAACTTTTCTTCGACCTTATATGGGTGGTCATCTAACACTGTCCACTTACCAAGTATTGGTTTTTCAATTTCAGTTTTCCCATACTCATCTCTTATAACCCTAAACTTGTCACCATCTTCAGTATTCTTAACAATATGCATTTTAAATTTTATTGGTATTATGGCATTGGTATTAATATGTTCTTTTGGAAACAATACTGATTTATTCTCTTTTTTTATTTCTCTAAATCTAATAAATGATTTTTCTATATCTTTAGATTTATAAAGTGTTTTTTTAACTACCCCGTTTTGTGTTACTATTATACGATACATAACAATAAATATAGTTAATAACTTAACAAAAATAAATAAAAGTTGGTTGTTAAAAAAAAAAATATTATCTTTGTTCTGTAAATAACATTATATAAAACATAAATAATTTTTATTATGAGTAAGTATGAAGAATCTTCAGATGACATTCATTTAATTTTTAATGAATGCTTAATTAAAGCTGGATTAAATGATGTCGTAAACGTAAAATGTGTTTGTGATAACAGACAAAAAAAAATTACTAACTTAGTAAAGTGTACACCACTGGTTAAGTTTATAAGTAGTAACACTGATATTGTTATTTCCGTTAACGAAAAGGTGTTTGACCAATTAGAGGATTGGCAAAAACATATGGTTGCCGAAGAAGCCATTGCTGGTATTTCATTTGATTTTGAAAAAGATAAACTGGTGACTAATAAAAAAGATGTTCAAACCCATTCTGGATTCGTAAGAAATTATGGGTGGCCTAAGTATGAAGTCCTATGTGAAAGTATTAAAACAATTTATAACAAAGAGCAAGAAGAAGAAGCTGAAACTGAAACAGTATGAAAAGAGAAGAAGTAGCAGAATACAACGAAGAAGCATTATTGTGTGATGGTTTTGATGATGCAATAATTGGGGTTGCCCAAAGAATAAATCTTTGTGTTGCGGCCTATGATGTTGAAAAGATAATTGAAATTTTAAAACCCGACATGCCTTTGGATGATGAGGAATTAAAATTATCGGTTAAAGAACAAGATTGTAGGAGATATGAAATGGCACTTGAGTATTTTAATTATAATATCATAGGTTCTTGGGTTGGTGAGAATACTCCAGTATTCATTTATAAATCATACTATGATGGGATTTAAAATAAATGGATTATATAATAAGGTTTTAATAAAATTAAAAAAATGAAAACTATTGAATTTTTAAAAGACATGGTTAAAAAACATCCCAACGACTATGATTTGGGTGAAGCCATTAGAAGTTATGTTGTTAACTATAAAGATGAAGATGTTACAACAGAAAATAATATTATTAAAGAAGATAGTACCGTTTCAGTGCATTACACGGGTAAATTAACAAATGATGATGTTTTTGACACATCTACTAATGGAGAACCATTAACTATTAAGTTGGGTGAGGGTTCATTAATACCTGGGTTTGAGAAAGCGTTACAAGGCATGAAGCAAGGTGAAAAAAAGACTATAAACATACCTAGTGATGAAGCTTATGGTGATATAATAAAAGATAATTACCAAGAAGTTGATAAACAATATGTACCAGAATCAATAGAGGTTGGACAAATGCTTGAAACTAAAAATGAAATGGGTGTCATGACTGTCAGAGTTAAAGAGGTTAGGGAGAACACTGTTGTTCTTGATGCTAATCACCCATTAGCTGGCAAAGATTTAATCTTCGACTTAGAGGTTGTTTCTGTGACTTAATATAAATGAATTTTTTTTGGTTTACTGGATATTTATTATAAAACAATTTATTATGAAAACTTTTATAAAAGATATCTTTACAGAAGATAAAAATGAGGCTAAATTCTCATCAAAGAAAACAATGGGTATAATCGGTTCAATACTTGCATTTATTGCATTTATTGTTGATGGTTTCCATTTTTATGACATTAACAATGAAATGTTTAATTCAATGTTATTGTTTTCTGGTACCATGTTAGGTGTTTCAGTAATTAAATCATTTAGTAAACAGAACAAACCAGCAAACCCAGAAGGATAATCTAAACCCAGTAACTTGGATATATCCATAGGTTACTGTATAGATTTATTTTTTCACATTATTTGGGGTTTGTGTTGTTTTAGGTTTTGGTTTAGGTTTTGGTTTATTCTTTTTTTTACATCCACACATAATTTAATGTTTTTAGTATTTTTGTTATTATTATAATAATAAATATATTATTTTAAAAATAAATGGTAATTATGTTTAAGAAAAAAATTAAAGTATCATTTTTAAATGAAAAATGGGAATTAATTGTTTCTAATGTAAAATTAAAATATATACCTAGAATATATGAACTAATATATTTTAATAATGTTTATTATAGGGTGGCAAACATTGTACACAACATTAGAGAAATACAGGATATTTATATAATTATTGAAGAATACACAGACGATTATAATTTATTTGAAAAAAAAGATTAAAAATATTTGTTTTTTATTGGTTTTTAAAAAAAACTTACTTATATTTGTATAACAAAGGAACAATTAAAGATTAATTACCGCAAATTACTGCTAGGCTGCTTAATATTAATCTGAATAAGGTAAATAAATAAAGAAAGATTACCGCAACTACTCTATCTATCAAACAGGACTAATATCTTTCTGATTACCTTAATTAATTTCTTTGAAATTTTTTTCATTTCAAAAACCCATACAAGTATTTGTATGGGTTTTTTTATTTATATGATGTATTTATATATATGAGGAACAATATAAGGGTTTTATGTGTTTTACTTTTAATTTTATTTTTTGGGTTAAAAACACTTGAGTTAGCCAATATTATATTTGAAACGACATTAATAATGTATTTTGAATACGGGGTGATTGGGGGTTATTTAATAACATGTTTTTTAATTATATGTAATTTAATGAGAAATGATGAATTTTTAAAAACTAAGAAAACACTTAATGACAAAAATGAAGAGATAAAAAATGTGTTATGCGCTATTAATAAATCTAATGGTGTCATAGAATTTTACCCTAATGGTAGTATAATAACAGCCAATCAAAATTTTTTAGATATAATGGGTTATAGTATTTCTGATGTGGTTGGTAAGAAACATAGTATGTTTGTTAGTAAACGAGTAGTTAACTCTAAAAAATACATTAAATTTTGGGATGATTTAAGGTTAGGTAAATTTAAATCTGGTGACTTCATCAGATATACTAAATTAGGTGAGGTGGTACATATACATGGGACTTACAACCCAATTTTTAATAAAAAGGGTGCTGTTGTTAAGATAATGAAAATTGTTACCGATATTACTGAATCGGTGAACCAAAAGTATGAACTAGAAAAGAAAAATACTTATTTGGAATATGCGGCCAAGATACTTAGGCATGATATGCATAGTGGGATAAATATATACATACCAAGAGGATTACGTTCATTAAAAAGAAGATTAAATGACGATTTAATAAAATCATTAAATATTGAGATACCATTGAGGTTACTTGAGGAAGGGTTAACACACACACAAAAAGTATATGAAGGTGTTAAAGAATTCACTAATCTTGTTAAGAAGGAAACCAAGTTAGAAATTAGTACCCATAATCTTGGTGTGATATTAAAAAAACACTTAAAATCTACATCATATTCAGACCAAGTTAAAGTTGATGACTTAATAGAAAAGGAAGTTAATCAATCATTATTTTGTACGGCAATTGATAATTTAATAAGGAATGGTCTTAAATATAATGATAGTAAGTGTAAGTTTATTGTGGTTTACATGGAAGGCGACTATTTAATTGTTAGAGATAATGGTAGAGGTATGAACAAACAAGAGTTTGAAGAATATTCAAAACCATATATAAGGAAGAATGGTAATAAAGAATCTGGCAGTGGCTTAGGGTTAAATATATGCATAGCGATAATGAATGAGCATGGATTTTTGGTTTCATGTGAAAAATTAAAAAATGGTACAAAAATAAAAATATTATTATGATTGAGTCAATACTTTTGGTTGATGATGAAAACTTATTTCATTTAGTTTTTGAAGATGCGTGTAGTATCTTAGATATAACACTTAATTTAACTTCAGTATCTTCTTGTGAGGAAGCGGAAGAAATGTTTAAAAAATGGTTTCATACTGGTGGTAAAAAACCAACCTGTGCATTTATTGATTTAAACATAATTGGTTCCAGTTTTGATGGTATAGAATTGGTTAGGAAAATAAACTTTGAATATGGTAACGCATTAGTGATTGGTATCATTTCATCATCAGATGAAGCAGAAGAACAAGCTAAAGCAGTTAAGGCTGGTGCGCAATTTTGGATTATTAAATCAGATGAGATTGAGCCGAGACTTGAAGAATTTAGGAAAGACTTTGAAGGATATAAGAATAGAACAGCCCCCTTTAAAATTTACAAATGATTAGTAATGATACTAAGAAAAAATTACTTGAGTTATATGAACAACATAATATTCAATTAGAAGGGAATATACTCAAGCTAATTCCATTAGATGATGAGGAAGATGATAATTTTAAACAATACGTTACGGATTGTATATCTAGTGATAAGGGTAAGAGACTTAAGAGACTTGAAATTACCAAGAAGATTCAAAAACAAAATAAAGAATTACAGTTCGCTAAGATTGAAAACGAAAGGATTAATGAAGAACTGTCTCAATCCTTAATAGATGTTGGTAAAGCCAAAGAAAGTGTTGAAAATGATTTAACAACACTTCAAAAAAAAACACAATTTGAATTAATAGGTGTGATTGTTAAAGTTGCACTTATTGTCATTGTTTCTGTCGCAATTATAACAACAATAATGTATGTTGTTGCGATAATGTTTAATAGGGAAACACAAATAATTGGGTCTACCTGGAGTAATCTTTTTGGTATCTTATTAACAAACTCATTTAGTATCATAGGTACCATTATGGGTGTTAAATATAGTAATAATAAAGAAAAATAATTATGGAAAATACATCTATAAAGTTTTAAACATTATGGGAAACTTAGAATATTCATTTGATAACATATTAAAATCTTATATTGATACTGGTAAACAATTACCAGACCATCAACTTAATCTTATTTCATCAAATAAGAATATGCTTAAAACATATCTTAGAAAAAGAGCTATCGCTGTTAAAATCAAAGGTATATTATCAGATAAGGAAATGGAATTATTGAAAAAATATGATAAGAAATCATATGATGATTATATGAATTATATATCAAATAAGAAGAGGTTGGTTTTATCTTTTAACAAACTAACCAGCTTAAAAGGTATAGAGAAGTTAACAAATTTGAAGTGGTTGAATTTAAATAATAACGAACTAACCAGCTTAAAAGGTATAGAGAAGTTAACCAATTTGAAGAGGTTGGATTTAATGAATAACAAACTAAGTGGTTCAGAAAAGGAAAGGCTTAAAAAAATATTTGGAAATAAAGTTATATTATGAAAAAAGAAATAACAGAAATATTAACTGAGATAAAAGATGAGTTAGATTTCTCATTATTTAGGGTTAGAGATAATTTAAATGGTGATATATGGAATTCTGATGATGAGATAAATGAAGAAGTTAAGGATAATTTAATTAGTATTGCTGAATACTATTGGGACTCTCTTGACTTAGGTATACCAATTATTGATATCACCATAACAGGTAGTTTGGCGAATTATAATTGGTCAAGATTTTCAGACATTGATTTGCATATAATATTTAACCTTGATAACTTTGGTGAACATAATGATTTGATTAAGGAATTATTAGATAGTAAGACTAGAACCTGGAACACACAACACGATATAAAGATAAAAGATTTTGAGGTTGAAATATATCTTCAACCAGAAGGGCAACCACATCACTCAACGGGCGTGTATTCGTTATTAAATGATGAATGGATTAAGAAACCAGAGAAGATGGTTGTTAATATTGATAAGGCAAATGTGAGGAAGAAGTATAATAAGTTGATTAGCCATATAGATGATATAGAAACAGACCTTGGTGTTAAAAAAGACTATGAAGATATTATTAATAGAGTCAAGAGTATCAAAGAAAAGATAAAAAACATGAGGAAATCTGGTCTTGAAAGTGGTGGGCAATTTTCAATTGAGAATATTGTGTTTAAGTTATTAAGAAGAAATGAAATAATGTCAAAATTAAATGACTTGGCAGTCAATGTTTATGATGATATGATGACGATAGATGAGGGTGAATTAACAGAAAATTATATAAGGGGTTTATTAAGGGAGGCACTAGAAACATCACATTCATTAGATAGATTTAATGATAGATTTATGAAATTGAATGATGGTGACATAACTGATGGAGAAAAAAATAGAATCACTAAAAACTTAGAACACATTAAGAGGTATGATTTTCCAGAAAACCAATCATTTGGTATTTTATTAGGTGAGTTTAATATCAAAGAATTTAACCCAAAGAGACATTGGAAGGTTGGGGTTGTCAAAAAAAGAGATGTGATGTATTATTCTATTAAAGATAAGGATGGTTTAAAAAGTGTTGGTAATCAAATATGGGCAATAGTTAGAGATAATGAGATAGTTACAATCATGTTTAGGCGAAGTTCGCAAGATGGCACATCTAAACGTTTAATGGATTTTTTAGAGGTTGATAAAATTATAAGAATTAAAAATTTTTCAAAATATAAAGGGGATATTGAATTTAAACCAGTAAAAAAACGTAAATTTAAAAAGGTTAATATAGAAGGGTATGGCGAAGTGAAATATTATGAAGATAGAAATGAATTCATAACAAAAGATGGTAAAATATTAGATATATATGATATATTTGATAACTTACCAGATAACATAAAAAATAAAGTTTTAGATAAAACATAATGGAATGGCTTGTAAATATAAAAAATTGGGCACGGAAAAAATAAAAAAACTTAATGAGAATTTTGATAAGCTATATGACAAATACAAGTCTAAGGCGATAGATATGGGATATGATGGTAAAATAAAATTTCAAAAAGAACGAGGAAATATTGTTTTTTTTGTAGAAATATAAAATATTTTTTATATTTTATTTATTTTTTAAGTAAGTTTAATTATATTTGTAATATAGATGTTAGGTTTTATGGAAAAAATAGACTATTTATAAAAAATAAATTATTTAATATAATAAAATTTGGGTAGGGTATGGTTAAGATAAAAAATATTGTTTTTAGGTTAAAACACGATAACACATTGAATGTTCCAAATTCACAACCACTTGAATTTAAAGGTGGGCAAGAATTCCATATTGTTTGGGATGTTCTTTATATAGGTGGATACCCAGCAACACCTATGGGACTTCAAAAATTTTTAATAAAATGGATAACCTCCAACCCTAATTTATTTATACAAGACACTAGAATTTTTTAAAAGAACCATTTATTGGTTCTTTTTTTTAGTATATAATAATAATAATAATAATTAAACGTTAAAATTTTAAAATGAAACAAACAAAAACTTATCACGAAATTGTTCAGAAATTAAGAGACTTCTTTTTAAGTAAAAACTTTGTGGAGGTACCAACACAAAGTAGAAAATCAATTCTCGCTGCCTGTGAGAACCCATATTCGGTAGCCACATTTACCTATGATGGTGAAGTTTGGCCACTTCCACAAACTGGTCAGATGTGGCTTGAATATGAAATGTTAAAGAATCCAGAATGGGAGGGGTGTTTCTGTATAAGCACTTCTTATAGAGATGAGAAAGACCCAATACCTGGTAGGCATGAGAAGATATTCCCAATGTTTGAATTTGAGTCAAAAGGTGGTATGGAAGATTTAATAAACCTAAACAAAGAATTGATTGAATACTTAGGTTTTGATACCCCTGTTAGTATTGATTATGATGAGACCTGTGAAAAATATGGTGGTGTTAAAATTCTTGAAGATGAACACGAATCAAAAATGTGGAAAGAACTTGGTCATTCAGTTTCTTTAGAAACTTTCCCATATAGAACTTCACCATTCTGGAATATGAAATATCTTGGAGATGATAAATTCAACAAGTGTGATGTTATTCTTTTTGGTCAAGAAACAATAGGCTCTGCCGAAAGAAGCTGCTGTTCAGATGAAATGAGAAAATTCTTTTATACCATAATGGATGGTGGTTACGCAAAAAAACTTTTTGAGCTTTTTGGGCAACAAAGAGTTGAAAATGAACTTGAAGAATTTTTATCTTATGATTTTTTCCCACGATTTGGTGGTGGTATTGGGTTAACTAGATTAGGTAGAGCTTGGGAATTACACAAAGAGACCGAAATGGCATAACTATTTTATAATATTAGGACAAAATGTCTTAATATTAGTTTGGACTTTTTTTTGTACTTAACGATTTGAGTAAATTGATAGCTTTGGGTATAAATAATTTTGGGTCGGTTCAGTGACTCTAGAGGGATTAATCCACTCAACAACCTATTATATACTAATATATAAGAGGACTGAACAATAACGATATGTAAAAAATGTTAAATATGTTTGATGATTTTGAATCCTTATATGAAAAATACTTCGGTAATTTTAAACCAAGTGAAATAAATTCTGACAATCTTGATAGTTTTGCAGATATGATAGAGAAATTAAATGAAATAACAAATTCATTCAACTTAACCGATGAAAACTTTGAACCAGATGAAGATGAGTTAGGTGAACCTAATAAAATTGTTTTTTTTGAAGAAAATGGGTTTTCATTTCAAAAAACAACTTGGGATGTTGAAGGTGGTCAGATAGTTAAAGTTGAAATTGTGTCATCACCATTAGATGTGGTTGAGTCTAAAAGTAATGAAGAAAAATTAAAAATTGCCATTGAATGCGAAAATTACGAAGAAGCGGCAAGGTTAAGAGACAAAATTAACGATGGAAAAAAGTAATACAAAACACATAAAAAATTCTTTATTTATTGATTTAGATTCATCAAGGGATGATGCAATCAGAATAACAAAACCAAAAAATAAAGAAAAAGAGGTGGACAACAAAGAATCTGCAAAAAAAATGGTTTTTGAGGACATAATAACACTTTGCAGTGTTCTTGGTATGTATATTCAATTAGCAAATGATAGTGGTTATTTTGATTCTAAAGCATCTACTAATATGTGTATTAACTACTTAACTGAGAATTTTTTAGAGAAAAAGTAAAAAAATATTAGTTAAAAGACAATTCTAATCGTATTTATTATTATGGAAATTATCATAATACTAATATTATCTTTGGTCCCAGCACTAATTTACGCATTTATAATTTTTAGTGTTGTACCATATAACACAATAAAACTAAAAATTGGTTTACATTATTTAGTTGGTGGGTTTTTATCTGTAGTTATATTATTTTCTTTTTTTGGTATAACACCGTTTTGGGGGGATATTAGTGAGAATGTGTTTGCCCCTTGGGTTAGACCATTGGAATATTTACATTTTAAAAATTTTATTGAAATAGCCTTTATCGAAGAATTGGTTAAATTTATTGTCTTTCTACTCGTAGAAAGACATAGGCGAAACAAAGGCAAGATAAATGACCATCCGTTGGCTACGATGTTTTATGTTGGTATGGTGTCATTGGGGTTTGCAATTGTGGAAAATGTGTTCTATGGGTTAAACGTGGTAAACCCAACATCTACCATCATATGGCGGTCAGTAACAGCGGTCATAGGTCATACTGTTTTTGGTTTATTTATGGGTTACTGGATTGTTATTGGTCGGATTGGGGGTCAATTTAAAAATAAATCACCATTAGATTTAATAGTATTAAATAAGAAAAAAGTTAGAATTGGTGTGTTTAATTTTATTGGTGTTTTTGTTGCTATGATACTTCACGGTATTTATGATTTACATCTTGACATAAATGGTTATGACGGCTTAACAACACTTTATATGTTTCTTATTTTTTGTTTAGTGGGGGTGTTTTGGTGTTTTACAAATATTAATAAGTTACACATTAAAAAACTTAAAATAGATAGTGATGGGTAAAAAAAGACCAACAAAAAAAAATACTAAACCTACGTCAAAAAGACCAACAAAAAAAAATACTAAACCCACGTCAAAGAACCCAACAAAAAAGAAAAAAAAAGTAACATTTTCCACAAACAGAAAGATTAACCCAAATGACTACATTAGGGTTAGTGAGAGGTCTAAAATAAATAAATTCATAGAAACGGGGAAACAAGTTAAAGATGGTAAGTTAAGGTGGGTGTATTATTCAATTGATGGGAACATTGGGTATCATTATTATAAAAAACTTAAAAAAAGGGGATAAATATTTTTTTTATTCATTTTTTTTTGTATATTTGTTTCATTAGTTAATGAAAAAAATTATAAAATATGAAATGGTTAAAAAGTTTTCCAGATGGTAGAGGTGGTTTTGATAGCATGGAATGGGACATGGGTGATGTCTGGATGGAGTATGTCTTTAATATATTAAAGTATGTTGTTTTTGGGTTTTTATTATGTGTGTTTATTTGCCCCATTTTATTATACACACACAGTGGTGAGTGTAAAGAAGCTAGAATGAGACAATATTGGGTGAGTATAGCATTGGGGTTGCTATTTTTATTTGATGCGGCTTATGGGGGTTTTTTTTGGACCTGTTTTGTGGCAGATGGTGAACCAGGTTCCGTTTATATATGGGTGGTAACATTAATTTACGTATGTCTATGTGTCCATTCAATTATGTATATGCTTGATTCTCAATTAGAGTGGATATATGATAATTTTAGTTACCAAATCCTATTTAATATTATACTTTGGTTTATTATTATATTTGTTTTAACCCCAGGCTCTTCAGAGGTAATTGCTATGGAAATATCTCATGAACCAATGAGTATTTTTTCTGAATCCTACTATAAAGTTAGGGAATAAAAGACAAAATAATTAATAAATATAATAATAAATAAATTTTCAATTATGGATAAGCAAGTAAAGCAAGTTTTATTTAAGAGTAGATATCTAATTATGTGTTTTTTAGTGGCCACATTAGGTCTATATATTACCCATAACCCTATACTAATGTTAATTTTTTTAATTTTCATTTTTTATTCTGGGTATACGGTTGCAAACAGATTATATAATATAAAACAAAAATAATGACAATAGGTGAAATAATAAAAAAATTAGTACTTTCAGAAAATTATCTTATTGCTCGGAGCAATGTGTCTGATGAAATAATTTCCTTTATAGAAACCACACTACCTCATGACTATGGGTTGCTAAGGGAAAAGGAAGATGAGTACCAAAGAATAATTAGTGTTTTAAAAAAAGGTTTAGATGTCAATAATAAAATTTGAATTAACTGATGACCACATAAAACTGGTTAAACATTTAGGTTGGGCGGAATTAACAGATACTAATCTTATAAGAACAACAGACCAAGGTTCACCATTTGGTGGTTTTGATTATTACGAGGATATGGGGATTATATTATATGGTAAACCCAATGATTTTGACCCATTCGATGGCAATCCATTTCAATGGTCAAAGGAACAAAAAGTTGAAATGGATAAACTTCTTAAAGAGTTACCAACAGCACTTGAAGTTATCCTAAATAAACAAACATTTGAACCAGGATTATATAAAACTCGTTACCATAATCGTAACTGGAAAAAAGTTAAGTCATGAAAATAAATATTTATTGTATAACATGAAACAATATGTTATACTGGTTGATAGTTTTTCGGAAATAATAGAATTTGATAACAAGGCTGAGGCTCAAAATTTAGCTGGTATTTTCCAATCAAATTCAGATAGTGGTTACAAGTACCACATTAGAAAGATAGTGTAGTATTTCCACCAAATAACGATTTTCATAAATATTATATATGAAGTTTAAGGAGTTAACTAACAATGATAAGCTTTATTTTAACGAAACATACAAAAATAAAGACCTTAGTTGGGATAAGAGAATGTTTCTTTTGATGAAGTTAACAAATAAATCTGAAAGAACCGTTAGAAAATGGGCAGTTAAACTTGGTTTAACACAAAAAAAATTAATAGATTCACCAAATTTAAAATTAGCAAAAACAAAAACATACGATAAGAGTAAAAAAAGGTTTATAATAACTTGGGCACAAAACGCTACACCAGTACACAAAAAACTGCTTAAAAATATTGAAATATATTCAAAATTTATTAATGCTGAAATAATAGTTATTGCTGGTAGGTACAATAATCCAACGAGCTTAACTATTAATAAAACAAATGAGTATTGGGATAAAAATATAATAAAATATTTAAGTGCCAAGAGACACAACATACATAAACATATGACAATAATGTCCGATGTCAGAACACAACCAACAGCGGTAAACCCAATGTCTGGTATGGAAGGTATGAGTAGAGACAACTCTTGCATATTTGGTCACCCAAAGGTTCATATGAAAATGATACCAGTTCTTAACACTTACAAACCAAAAATGATGATGACAACTGGTGCGATAACAAAAATGAATTATACAGATTCGAAAGCTGGGAAGAAATCCGAATTTCATCATCAATATGGTTTTGTGGTGGTTGAAATTGAAGATGAGGATATATTTCATTCAAGACAAGTTACTACAGATAAAAATGGTTCATTTTATGATTTATTTTTTTATGTAAAAGATGGGTTAATAAATAAGAATGATGATATATCTGGAATTGTTATTGGTGATTTACATTATGGTGAACATGATGAAAAAGTATTATCAAGAACGTTTGAATTGTTATCAAAATTAAAACCTAAAAACGTTATACTACATGATGTTTTTGATGGGAAATCAATATCACACCATACAAAGGACAACCCGTTTATACAATATGGTATGGAAATGAGTAACAATAATTCATTAAAAGATGAGATAAATACCATGTTAGATGGGTTAAATAAGTTTAAAGATTTTGAAAATGTTATAATAGTTAGGTCTAACCATGACACGCATTTAGATAAATATTTATTAAGCGACTGGAGAAAATTAGCAACACCTAAAAATTCTATAGAGTATATGGAATACTCTAAGATATTATTAGAACAACATGCAAATGGAAATGCGAAGGGTGTTATACCAGAATTAATAAATAGAAAGTTTCCTAAGTTTAAAACATTGGGATATAATGATTCGTATAAGGTTAATGGTTATGAAATAGCAATGCATGGTGACTTAGGTAGTAATGGGTCAAGGGGGTCTGCAATACAGTTTAGGAAATTAAATACAAAGATGGTTACAGCACATACACACTCACCCTCAAGATTTGATAATGCTATATGTGTGGGAACAACAACAAAACTTAGATTAAGTTACAACAAGGGGGCATCTGGTTGGCTACAATCACATGTGATAATTTTCCCAAATGGTAAATGCCAACACATTAATTTTATTGGGGAAAATAAAAACTATACAACTATTTATTGATTATGGAAAAGTTTGAAAAAAATTTAACAAAATATGATAAAAATAAATATTATATTGTTAAACGGTTTAACTGGAACACTGTTGATTGTGGTGAAATAATTAAGATGAATATTAAAGACTATCAAATTGGTTCAGATTTTTTATATTTTCATGTTGTTGATAAAACAAATGATGATATTATTTGTGTACCAAAAAATAGACCAACACTTTTTTATTCATTTCATCGTACTTTCTTTAATAATGATGATGACATCCTTAGACGAATAACAGAAAGTGGGGTTGTCGAATTTAAATTACAAATTATGGTTAAGGTCTCTTTGGTTAAATGGTTATTTTTCAAATTAAATAACTTATTAAGTAAATTTAAACGAAAATGACTAAAGAAGTTTTATATGTTTTTGATTTTGATGGTACATTAATTAATACTGGTAACGGTGATGAAAACCAAAAAGCAATTTATAAAAAAAAGACAGGTAAAGATTGGGCTTGGAGTAGTTGGTGGGATATAAAAGAATCATTAAACACTAGCATATTTACACACACACCAATATTAGATGTTATTGATGTTTATAATAGTGTCGTTAACACACCCAATGCGTTTGTTGTTATGTTAACTGGTAGGAAAAACCATTTAAAAGATTGTGTTGAAGCTGTATTAAACGAAAATGGTATAACATATTTTGACAGATATATGTATAATTATGGTGGAAACACATTAGTAAACAAAAAAGAACAAATATTTAAGTTAATTAATGAATATCCATCAATACAAAATATCATAATGTATGACGACAGGGTTGGGCACGTATCAAAATTTAAGTCATTTGGGGATGATTTAATTAAGTTGGGGTTTATAACTAAATTTAATATTTACCAAGTTAAAAATGGTAAAATTATATGACTTTTTATAGTTTTATAGGCAAACTTAATGATTTGAGTTTTTTGAAATTTGAAAAACTCGTTGAAATTATCAATGATTCTAATATAAAAATAATAAACGCTTGTTTAAGTGATGATATTGTGGGGTTAGCAACCCTAGATTGTATATACATTGACATGTGTGACATATTAACCAGAGTAGATGCTGGTGTAATAAATTTACACAAAGTTTTTTTTATTTTATTACACGAAATTGCACACAAAAAAAGGATTGATAAGTCTGGTGTCGATTATCATCTAAATATGTTAACTACACCAAACTTTAAAAGATTTTATGAGTTTATTATTTCTGAAGAAGTGTTTGCTGATAGATGGGCATCACTAGTTTTTTATTTCATTAATAAAAAAAAAATCCATACATCACAAACACAACAACTATTTATCCCCACAAATAAACAATCATACATAAACAACCTTAAAGAAACTCATAAATTATTTAAAACCACCAATTTTAATTATGATGAGGTTATAAAAAAATTTTTAATTTATATTCGATAATCTTTTGGTGTTAAAAATTATTTACCTATGTTTGCACCATAACGATAAAAAAAAAACTATGAAAAACCTTATTTTATTAATATTGTGTTCTATAATAACCCTCACTTATTTAATACAACACAAACGAATAATAAAGTCGAAAATTAAACCACATGAGTTAAATTTGGTAACGGAGGATTCGTTATTGACTTTTTTTTGGAAACCTAAACTGAGAGATTTAATCACCCAACAATCAAATACATCACAACATATAAAAAAACACGAATTAACTCCAATAAAACCAATATACCCTGGAAGATATAAAGAAAAAAACAAGAACAATAAGAGTAAGGTTGGGTATTATACAGAATCAGAATGGAAAGGTTTAGATAGAAATAAAAAAAAGATAATAATAGATAATTTTTTAACTTATATTATCCAAGGTGCTAAAGAAGAGTCAAAAGTATATCCACAAATACCATATCAACTTTACGTTGCACAGGCAATTCTTGAATCAAATTACGGGTGTTCTTACATTGCTAACAGTGCTAACAACATTTATGGACATAAATATTGGGGTAAAGACACTACTAAACATGTAACTGCTAAGGATGACGGGCCTCTAGATAAATTTAAAAAATATCCATCAATTTGGTTTTCAATTCGTGCGCATAGTAAATTATTGATGGGGATATATTGGGAGCGATTAGAAGGTGAACCAACACTAGAAACTTGGTTGGAAACTTTGTGTGGTGGGAAAACACTTGAGGAAAGTATTGAATTTGTTAAAAACAAGAAAGGTGGTGTTTATGCAACAGCATGTTATGACCGAGAAGATGGTGAGGTTTACTATAGTGATAAAATCAGAAGAATAATAAAGTGTTATGATTTATAAATTTTTTATGTAATTAAATGAAATGAAATGAAAAGAGGATTTAAAATTTTTGAAAAAAGTATTACTAATAGAAATAAAAGTGAAGCGTTTAGCAAATATCTTACTGATATATCTAAAATACAGTTGTTTGATTCAAATGAAGACGAACTAAAGTGCGCATTTAAAGCTAAGAATGGTAACGTCAATGCGTTAAATGAACTTGTACGTAGAAATCTTAGGTTTGTTGTTAGTGTTGCTAAACAATATGAAGCTTATGATGCACCAATTGAGGATTTAGTTAATCAAGGTAATATGGGGTTATGTGAAGCTGCCACAAAATTTAACCCAGAAACTGGTTTTAAGTTTATTTCTTATGCTGTTTGGTATGTAAGAAAGGAAATGCTTTTATATTTAAAAGAGTTTTCAAGACAAATAAGATTACCACAAAACAGATTTTCTGAATTAAGTAAATTTAATCGTGAAATTGATAATTTAACACAAAATCTGGAGCGCAAACCAGATATTTTAGACATGTATGGTGTGTTACCAAACTGCAAAGATTCTCAAGTTGAAATTATCTCAAATCTGTCAAACATGAGGGTGTCTTCATTAGACAAACCATTAGTCAACGAGCGAGGTAGTTCCACAGTTGGTGATATGTTATCATCAGAATCAGAATCAACAGATTCTATGTTTGTTAATGAAAAAAATAAACAACTAATTAAAGGTATATTATCAAAACTAAAACCAAGAGAATCATTTATTATAATAAATTTATTTGGTTTGAATTGCCCCCAAAAAACATTGTCTGATGTGGCCAAAGAACTTAATTTAAGTAGTGAAGCAATTAGACTCATTAAACGAAAGACTCTTATTAAATTAAAAAAAGTGTGTAGTGATTCGGGGGTGAAATATTTTATGTTTTAATATATAAACTAATAAAGTGTTTTATTAGTTTATATACATATTTATTATATGGGGTTGGTGGGTTAATTTACTCAATAACCCCATATAACATACCTTTAGGGTAATTAAATTAAAATATTGTGAAAAAAAACTTAATAAAAAAACTACTTAGAGAGGTGTTTATACCAGAAGCGGCCACTGCAAAACAAAAACCAAGAAAGAAAAGTGATACCAACACAGGTGGTACCCCCCGTAAAAAAAAGAAAAAGAAAATAGACACATATCCAGATGTTAGACGGGCAATGAATAAAAAACTAAACCCAACAGCACCCACCCAAGTTGGTCTTATGAAATCAATTGGTATTACAGATGATAAAAAGGGTGTAAATAGAGCATTATTCAATAAAAAACTACGTAGAACGAAAAACCCAGATAGCGGTAGTATATATAAGTTTGATGAGGATGAATTAACTGGTGTTAGAAAAGCACTGGATATGATGTAACTATGAAACACTATATAAAACAAAAACCTAGAGAATCTCTTTTAAATGAAGATGGTGATATTAAACAATCAATTATATCTTTATTAAAATCTGGAGATGAAGATAATATTGAATTATTTGTTTAATAATTTGTTTTTTTAAAACATTTTTTATATATTTGATTTATGATAAAAAATTAATTAACAAAAAAAATAATAACTTATGTTGAAATACAAATTAAAAAACCGAGCATTAGAAAAAGACCTAAAAGATATCCTATCCAACAACCTAGATATCACAAAGGGTGGTGTTAGTGGCAACTCAATTGAACTTATTGATGGCAACTCCTATGTTTCATATCCATATTATGATAGAGAACAAGATAGGGATTTTGATTTTAACGAGGTAAACAATTTCATAAACAAAAATAAATAAATAAAATGTCAACAAAAACAATTTTTGAATACCGAAATAATATCCAAAAATTCGCAAATAAACATAAGATACTATTTGAGGATGAAGGTGAATGTGGTTTTGGTAGAGAATGTGTTGGGCTACATAGGGGTGGTAATTATATTGCATTCAACCCTAATTCACAAGCTGAAAATACACGTGGTGAACCAATTGATGAGTTTTATGATAATAGATTTTATGACATTCAACCATCACTTGCTTATCATAAGCATGATTGTTTAGCTGTCTTAGGTAGAGGTGATGAATCTATCATTCAATTATCAAACTGGGTTGATGAATTAAAGAAATTAAATGTTAGTATTGAAGAATATGAAACTGGTGCAACTGGTTTTCAAGCTATCATTAGTGGGTATAGTTCTTATGCAGTAAAAACACCAAAAAAAGAAATAAATAATTATGAAGGTTAATATTTTTATTATTATATTGGTTTCTTGGGTATTACTTGGTCAAACAAATACCCCCCAAAAAATGAATTCTTCTGATAATGGAAAGGTTATTGAGATAACCATTGAAGATGATATTAATTGGGAAACTTATTGCAAACGAGCCGATACTTATTTAAGTAGAAATTGTTTTAAACAATCTCCAATAACTGGATTTATGCTTTCAGATTGTGCTAGAGAAACATATGACTCATATGGGGTTTTTATTCCAGTTGAATTTGTATTAGCACAAGCACAATTTGAAAGTGGTATGGGGTTAAAAGGTAGGAGTCCAAAAAACAACCCATGCAACTTGGGTGAGTATTCTAATAAAACAGTATTAAGATACAAATCCACAAAGGATGGGATGTTAGCATATTATAAACTTATTGCGATAAAATATTTAGATTGTGGTAGAAAAACCATATCTGATTTATTTTCAAATAAATTTAAAAATGTTAGTGGTTATAAATATGCCGCAAGTAATACCTATGGCAACAGAATGAAAAAACAATATGAGTTTATTGTCAAATGGATTGATACTAAATACTATAATAATTATAATACTAAATTAAAATGAAAATGAAAAAATTATTTATTACACTTACCATTATCATGTTGGGGTTTATGGTACTTCAATCTTGTGATAATATTGACCCACAATTTAATCACATCTCCCCAGACATTGACCATATCCACAGGTCTGGGATTGATACTTCAACAACAAATATTGACACATTAACAACAAATATTGACACATTAACAACAAATATTGACACATTAACAACAAAATAAAAAACATGAACAAATTAATCGCAGAAGAAGCCATAAGAATGGTTAAAAACACATTTCTTTATAAACTATGTGACGAATTAAATTTAAGTGTTGTATCTGCACCAGTAGTGGTACTTAAAGGTACTGGCATCAATGATGACCTAAATGGTCTAGAAAGGGCTGTAGGTTTCCCAATTAAGGATATGGGTGAACAAAGGGCTGAAGTAGTACATTCTTTGGCAAAATGGAAACGTCTAAGACTTAAAGAATATGATATCGAAGAAGGTGATGGTATCGTTACTGATATGAGAGCACTTCGACCAGATGAAGAAATGTCAAAAATCCATTCAATTTCTGTTGACCAATTTGATTGGGAAAAACATATATCTGAAAAAGATAGGAATCTTAACACCCTAAAAGGCACTGTTAATAAAATTTATAATGCTATTAAGTATACATATCAAACATCATTAATTAATGGTTGGACAGAGGATTCGCTATTACTTCCAGATAATATTACATTTGTACATACTGAAGAGTTAATAAAAGAATTCCCTAACTTAACACCCAAAGAAAGAGAGAACGCAATAGTTCAAAGGTATGGTTCAGTATTTCTTATTGGTATTGGTGGTGAATTATCTAATGGTGTTAAACATGATGGTAGAGCCCCAGACTATGACGATTGGTCAACTCCAACAGGTGATGGTCTAAAAGGGTTAAATGGTGATATACTTATTTGGAACCCAGCTTTGGGTACTTCATTTGAAATATCTTCTATGGGTATAAGAGTTGATAAAACTGCATTACTTAGACAATTAGAAATAGAAGGTTGTCTAGATAGAAAAAACTTATATTTCCATAATGAATTGTTAGAGGGTAGATTACCACAAAGTATTGGTGGTGGTATTGGTCAATCAAGATTAGCTATGCTTATTTTACAAAAGAAACACATTGGTGAAGTACAAGTAAGTATATGGTCAGACGATGTGATTGAATCTGCAAAAGAAATGGGTATAGAATTACTCTAAAATTAATTAATATTTTGGGTAGGTTCAGCTGCCCTAGGTTGAGGGATTAATCCACTCAATAACCAATTATATACTAAGGACTGAACTTATCAATGGTGGTTTTGTTGTGGCATATAAGAAGGACTGAACTATGGGGTTCTACACCCTTGAAAAAGAATACTATATAAGAAAAGAAAAGGTTGTCGTGGGAAGGGTGCATGGTATGGTAGTAGAAATCTAAGCCTACACACAACAACATACAGTAAAAATTGCATGGTAGAGCAGTGGTCAGCTCATGAGTCTCATAATCTCAAGGTCGAAGGTTCGAATCCTTCCCATGCTTCTAATCAAATTAATTTAAACTATGTCAAAAATTAAACATCCAGATTATTATAATAATGGTATTGAAATGTGGGATTATGCTCATTCACATAACCTAAGTTTCTATGAAGGTAATATTATAAAATATGTTACAAGATGGAAATATAAGAATGGGGTTGAAGACCTTAAAAAAGCCAAAGAATATTTGGATAAATTAATAGAATTAGAGACAAAAAACCCCAAAAAACAAATAAAATCTATTAGATGTTTAATAACATAAATAAAAAGGGTGTTTATATTAGTGATGTTGCCCACCCCAAAAACGATAAAAATCAAAAACATGGGTATGTTAAACATATTTGGTGTGGTCATTTACTTTTGGAGGGTAATTATACTAACGGGAAAAGAGATGGTGTGTTCATTGATTATTATTGGAATGGTAACCCTTATAGGGTTGTTCGATACACACTTGGCAAAAAACACCCCTATTATATAGAATACGATAAACATAAGATAAAAAAATGTTTTCACATATGAAAAAGAATCAATTAGACAAACAAGGGAATCAAGATGGATATTGGTCATCGACTTTTTTTCTTACCCAATCAACCTTCAAGGGTCATTATAAAAGTGGTGTAGCAGTAAATTATTGGGAATGGGTGTGTTATAATGAAACAAACACGGATATTCTAAAACAATTTTACATTATATAAAACAATATAAAGATGGGTAAAGAAATAGAACAACTAAAAGATAAGTTCGGTAATGTGATAAAGGAAGGTCACTGGGTAAATGTGCAAGGTATTATTGAAAAAATCGCCAAAAATGAGGCTGGTGCGCTATATTTTTACCCATATAATAAAAAAGAACTTGTTTCTGCATATTTACCTAATGATATAAAGATATTAGAACATCAAAAAAAATAAATCAGTGTTTTGGTCTTAATAATTCAAAACACTATATAAGAAGAGTATATATGAATTATGACCGAACATCAGATTAAATCTACAATAGTATTTTTAATATTTTTTTTATTAAAAACCCTAACATTTTCTCAAATTTCCATACATGAGGAACAACTAAATTACTATAATAACTTAGGTGAATTAACAGACCATCAATATGACAAGTTAAATGGGTATTCAAATACGCAAACTAACACAAATAGGTCAACTTGTAATTTAAATAAAATTGTTTTTGGTTGGCACCCCTATTGGGTTGGTAGTGCTTATTTAAATTATGATTGGAATTTATTGTCAGATTTTAGTTATTTTTCTTATGAAGTAAACCCATCTACTGGTAATGCTAACACAACACATAATTGGTCTACAGCTAACGCAGTCGATAGTGCATTAGCAAATGGTGTTAGAGTTAATCTCTGTGTTACCCTATTTTCAAATCATACTACGTTTTTTAGTAGCCCCCTAACACAACAAACATTAATCACCAATTTAATTAGTTTAGTCCAAAGTAGAGGTGCACATGGTGTAAATATAGATTTTGAATCCATGTCAAGCTCACATAAAACGGATTTCACTAATTTTATGATTAATTTATCTAATCAAATGCATGCCGCAATACCTGGTTCTCAAGTAAGCGTTGCGATATATGCTGTTGATTGGAATAATTTATATGATGTTGCTACGTTAGCACCCTATGTCGATTTATTTGTTATGATGGGTTATGGATATTATTGGACAAATAGTTCAACGGCAGGGCCAACCGACCCATTATACCATTATATATCAAATAGTTACAAATATAGCCTCTCTCGCTCAATAACTTATTATTTGGACAAAGGATTGCCTGCCGACCAATTTGTTATCGGATTACCCTATTATAGTAGAGATTGGCCAGTATCTAGTGGAACAATACCTTCCCCGACCACTGGTGCTGGGAGTGCTAAAACTTATGCACAAATAAGAAACAATAGTAATGGGTATTATAATAATAAAATATGGCATAACCCAAGCAAAACACCATATTATACATATGTGGACGGCACTAACATCAGACAATGTTTTGCGATAGATGATGAGAGTTTTTCTGAGAGATTAAAAGTGATACGAAGACGAGGTTTAGCTGGAATGGGTATTTGGGCATTAGGATATGACAATGGTTATTCTAATTTATGGGATGGTATTGAAAATGAGTTTACAGATTGTTTAAGTGAACCTTGTAGTGATACCCTTTATGATATGGGGGGTGAAGAACGTAATTACTATGATAGAGAAAATTATATTTATACTATTAGTGGTACAATAGGTGGTACAATTGATTTGGATTTTAAATCGTTTGATGTGGAACTAAATTATGATTATCTAAGATTATATGATGGTATAGATACATCGTCACCGTTAATTGGGGTGTATACTGGTATTAATAGTCCTGGTATTGTTAACGCTGGTAGTGATGTCACCTTTTGGTTTTATTCTGATGGTGCAACAACAAATCCTGGTTGGGAAGTTGTATATAACTGTAACATTCCAACACAAACCCCAGTTTTTAATATAAACACATTTAAGTCTTACCCAAATCCTGTATATAATATGTTAAACTTTATGTGGGAAACACCAATTAATGAAATTGGTTCACTATATATTATAGATAAATTAGGTTGTGTTTTATTAGAAAAAAAGGTTAATCTATATGAAGATTTAGTATTACAATTAGATTTGGGGTTTTTAGTCAGCGGAATTTATACATATCAACTAAAAACAAAAAATGCTAAATGTGTGGGTGTTTTTAGGAAATATTAAATGAAACAATACAAATTTTCTTAATTATTTTAAGATTATCTGTAAAAATTTTGGTTTTTTAATTAAAAATTGTACCTTAGAGGTATAAACTAATTCATAATATTAATTTAAAACAATCCAATGAAAAATGATAATTTATTGAAGCGTGTTATGAGAAATGAGCAGTTAATGGCTGAACAATTTGCATTAGATAAACTTAAAATCGAAAAATTTGAAAATCAGATAAACGAATTAAAATTTTGTGTTTATAGTTTAATGTTTTTGAACTCTACATTGTTAATTGCCATGGCATTTTTTTAAATAAATTGAGTGTAAATAATCAATAATATTAAATTATCCTAATCAAAATTAAAAACCATGTCAAAAATACTATCATTATTATTAATTATGTTTGTTTCTATTGGTTGTGCCCCAATAAACACACAAACCAATAAATTACCAAAATATAAAAAGAAGTTTTTTGATAAACATTTAGACATAGCTTGGTATGTATATGTTAAATATGATGTGCCACCCACAATTACATTATCTGCTATGGCAATAGAAACCAATTACGGTAGAAAAAAACGAATGATGAAACGTGGTGACTTATTCGGAACTGGAAAAACGTATAAACACACCCAAGCTTGGGATGAATTCGGTAAAGGTATGAAACAAAATTACTTTAAAATGGGTTCAATTAAGATGAAAAAGGTGATGTCAATTAAAAATGAAATAAGACAACAATAGAAATGAAGAAAAAAATAATAATAAGAAAATATTATATAATGGAAACCATGGAAAGATTTAATAAGAATCAAGATGAAACTTAAACCAGAAATATTAACACATCCAAATATACCTAAGCCACTTCATGGTATGAACCCAAGAACAATCTTAGGTAAAGAATGGTGGGATAAGACAAGACAGGAAGCCTATGCTTCTACTGATTATCATTGCTCTTCTTGTGGAGTACATAAATCTGAAGCTAAAAAACATAAATGGTTAGAAGCCCATGAATACTGGGATATCAATTGCATGACTGGAATATGTGAAGTAAAAGATATAGTACCTTTATGTCACTACTGCCACAATTTTATTCACAGTGGAAGATTGTCTATGATATTAGGTAAGTCCAAATCTAAGGAAGAAGTAATAGAAATATTGGAGCATGGATTTAAAATACTAAAAGAAAATAATTTAAAATGCTTTGCTTATTCAAAATACTTAGCAAGAAAACTTGGTGCAAAAACTTATGATGTAGACTATTATATGCCAGAAGAGAATGAAGATTTAGAATGGTCTGATTATGCCCTTATATTAGAAGGGAAGACATATAAATCTAAGTTTGATAATATAGAAGAATGGAAAGAATTTTATAAAAATAAAGAAAATGAAGTGGAAAACAAAAGAAGGTAAAGAAGGTAAAGAATATACAACATATAAAAGAACTAACAATGGGAGGTCTTGGTTGGTGTAAAATTCAATAAATTAGGTAGGCGCAGTGAAAGGGCGTTAGAAATCCTGTTTCAGAATAATTTAAAAAACGAAAAAAATGAAAATGATAGATAAAGACCACTCCGAACTTGAACGTGAATTTACACTTATTGTAATTGGAACAGCCAAGAGTCAAGACGACATAAATTTATTAACCACCATGTTCAAAGAATACGGAAACTTAAAATACAATAAAGGTGTGAAGGACACGACTGTTGAGTTTGAACGAAAAATGAAAGAACGGTTTGGTAACCTATTAATGTAAGACATATGAAACCATTTTTTATTGTATTATTGGGTGTGATTGGGTTGTTTATATTATGTTGTTTAAGTCTGTATCTTAGTGGTCTCATCCATACATTATATAAAGAGTTTAAAAATAACAGAAAAAAATAAAATATTAAAATAATATATGGATAGTATTGGAAAATTAAATCTAATAATTGGTCCTATGTTTTCTGGTAAGAGTACCATGTTATTAACTAGATATAGAAGATATAAAATAGCTGGTAAAAAATGTTTATTAATTAAATATGAAAAAGACATACGTTATAGTGTCACAGAACTTGTAACACATGATAATCTAAGATATGAAGCAACGTCTTGCGGGAAACTACAGGATGTTGATGACATTATTAATAATTATGATGTTATTTGTATTGATGAAATACAATTTTATTCTGATGGTGCACATTATGCTGATTTATGGGCCAATAATGGTAAAATTGTTGAAACGTGTGGGTTAAATGGTGATTACTTACGGAACCCATTTCATCAAATAACCTTAATTATACCAAAAGTAGATAACATAACATTCGTAACTGCCATATGTAAAGATACTGGTAATGACGCTATTTTTACTAAAAGACTTTCAGATGACAAGAAACAAGAGGTTATTGGTACTGACGATATCTATCAAGCTGTCTCTCGTAAAATTTATTTTAATGAAAATACCCCCTACTGAATCATGAAAATACAAATAATAGATTGGTGTAAATATTATTGTGTTGCGATAATATATAGAAGAGAAACTAAATTATTTTTTAGTATATCCCCATGGCTAACCAATAAGTTAGATAAACATACAAAGGAGGATTGTCCAATAACCATTACATTAACCCCAGATGAAACCACACATATTGAATCATTGTACAGAGCTACTGATTTTGATTGTGAAGCTGGACCTAGATGGTCTAATTAATTATATATGAAGAACCAAAGAAATAAGGATGGTAAACCACATGGCTTCTGGGAATATTATTATACCAATGGAAGTATCGTAATAAAAAGTATTTTCATATAACTATTTGGTAAAATTTGGTTAATAGTGAAAAAATTAATACATTTGTAAAACAATCATTTTTGGGTCGGTTCAGCGGCCCTAGGTTGAGGGATTAATCCACTCAACAACCAATTATATATTATAAGAAGGACTGAACTAGTCTACTATATATCCTCTTCAGCATATAAGAAGGACTGAACAAACCACCATCAAGAGTAGTTTAAATTATTTTTTAATCACATAAAAAAGTAAAAATGATTATAATAACAAGAAAAGTTGAAATATTTGTCAACGAAAAAGATAATGACCAAAGAAAAAATTTCTATAAGCAATTAAGAGATTATG
>Ga0098061_1000108_pt1 | contig 33505 bp, 57 predicted proteins | sample 22_taG_FD_92579 | JGI IMG/M metagenome (GOLD analysis project Ga0098061, IMG submission 92579) | Marine viral communities from the Subarctic Pacific Ocean - 22_ETSP_OMZ_AT15343 metaG | ecosystem: Environmental > Aquatic > Marine > Oceanic | place: Subarctic Pacific Ocean | collected 2015-01-20
CCTCACAAGCCACCTTCAGCAATACAAGAACCAACTGGAAACCCAGAACAATCAACTGAATTTATTTTAAGAATCCTTTTGATATGGTGAAGAAAATGACTACCTTGCCAAAGGCAAAAAAGAAACTTGACCGCTTGTTTGCCAAGTACATAAAACTGAGGGACGGGGGAGCAGAATTCTTCAAGTGTATCTCTTGTAGGAAAATCAAACCACTAAGCCAGTTCAATGCCGGGCATTATTGGTCAAGACGTTATATGTCCACAAGATATGATGAGTCAAATGTCAATGGACAGTGTGTGTACTGCAATATGCACCTTGCAGGGAACATCCAAGAGTATAGGGAGGGAATCATTAAGAAGTACGGGAAAAACACCCTTAAACACCTTGAGGTTAAAAAGAACAACACATCAAAGCTAGGAGTGTTTGAAATGAACCTGCTCATTGAAGAATACAAAGACAAAATCAAAAGACTGGAAAAATAAACTACCTTTGCAATTTAGTTGTTATACTATAACTAAAATTGAAAACATTCGTACAAGGGGACAAGTATGACTCTTTCGCACAAAAAAGAACACAATAAAAAAGCATTGCTCAAGGCTCTGGAGAAAACCCGGGGGATTGTGACCACTGCGTGTGAGATTGTTGGCATAGGGAGGACAACTTTTTATGATTACGTTAGGAATGATGAAGAATTCAAAAAAGACGTTGGGGACATTGACAACATTGCCATTGACTTTGCGGAGTCTGCCTTGCATAAGAACATTGAGAGTGGCAAGGAAGCGAGTATTATTTTCTACCTGAAGACTAAGGGAAAGGGCAGAGGCTACATTGAGCGTCAGGAAATCACTGGGAAAGACGGCGGTTCAATAGAAATCACTGGTTTTAATTACGTTAAACCAGATGAAGATTAAGCCAACCATAAGACCGACACTCAAACAAGACCAAGCATACAAGAAACTATTGGACAACAAGACCAAGTATATTCTCTTTGGAGGGGGTGCGGGAGGTGGTAAGTCTTGGATGGGATGCGAGTGGTTGCTTATTAGTTGCTATTTTTACCCCGGCTCTCGTTGGTTCATAGGCAGGGAGGAATTGAAAAGATTGAGGGACTCAACATTTGTGACATTCTTCAAAGTATTTAAACATATGTTTGAGCCATTTGGAGTGTCCTCAACACAACTTTTCAAGTATAACGGCAGTGACCACTTTTTTGATTTTCTAAACGGCTCACGGGTTGACTTATTAGACCTCAAGTATCTACCCTCAGACCCATTGTATGAACGCTATGGCTCAGTAGAATATACTGGGGGATGGATTGAGGAAGGTGGAGAGGTGGACTTTGGTGCATTTGATATTCTTAAGACAAGGGTGGGGAGACACCTGAATGACAAACACAACATACTTGGAAAAATATTGATAACCTCCAACCCGAAAAAGAATTGGATATATCACACCTTCTATAAGCCAAGCAAAGAAAAGACCTTGCCAAAAGACCACGCATTCATCAAGGCTCTTGCACAGGACAACAAGTATATTGAGAGCCGTTATATTGACAACCTTCACTCATTAAAAGACCAGACAAAGAAAGAAAGGTTATTATATGGGAACTGGGAGTATGATGACGACCCTGCAAAGTTGATGGAATATGATGCCATCACTGACTTATTCACAAACCAAGCCAACGGACAAGGAAGTTACCTCACCGCAGACATTGCACGGTTTGGGAGGGACAGGACTGTCTTGATGGCGTGGGAAGGTTACAGGGTTGTAGAAGTGGAGAGTTACCCAGAAACAAGCATCACGGATTCAGCAAGATTGATTGAAGGAATGAGCAGAAGGCACAACATACCACGCAGCAGAATTGTGGTGGATGAGGACGGACTTGGCGGAGGGGTGAAGGATATACTCAAATGCAAAGGGTTTGTGAGCAATAGCACCCCCCAGAAGGTCAAGGGAGAGAAAGAGAACTACCAGAACCTTAAGGCACAATGCTACTTCCGTTTAGCTGATAGGGTGAACCAAAGAGCAATTGCAGTTCAGTGTAATACTGAAACACGGGAACTCATCACGGAGGAATTGGAGATTATAAAACAGAAAGACCCAGACAAAGACAACAAGGTGAACGTGATTGGAAAGGATAAAATGAAAGACCTACTGGGGAGGTCACCAGATTATGCGGACACTTTAATGATGCGGATGTTCTTTGATGTTAAAAAAAATCGGATAGCCGTGTCAATCTAATTGAAATTATTTTTAACTTAGCAACCAAAATTAACAACCACAAAAACACTTTTAAAATGGCAAAAGCAAAAGCAACACCAAAAGCAAAAAAGAAAGTTGACAGGACTAGTATATTTGGGGATGCGCACAAAGAGTTGAGTGCTATCTCTACCAAGTACAAAGCACTGGCAGTGTCACAGTCAGGCGGTACGGCTCAGAGATTGAATAAGGCATCCATTGACATAGGGAGGTTGGCTAAATTGTTCATCTAAAGACGGTATGAAAATTGACCTTGACGGAAGGAAGTTTGATATGCCAGTACACTGGCACGAAGTTACACTTCAGCAGATACTTGAGAGCGACAAACTTGTCAAGGATATGCCAGAGAGGTTACATTTGGAAACCTTTGAGGGCAAGGAGCAAGAGTATGATGAAGATGACCTCATTGATAATTGGAAATTTTACCGCAAATGGGTTGGGTTTTGGACTAAGATACCAGACAATTATGAGTTAAAAATTGAGGATGTCAAATGGTTATATGAGGCAACCAGAATTTTTATGGGTTCAGCCAATGAGGATGATGTAGTAATTGAGCCTATCTTTAATTTCAAAGGGGTAGATTACGGATTGCCAGAAGCGGAGAGGTTGTTGAATGGACAAACCAAGCAAATGGCTAACAGTAGTTATGGGGAGTTTATAGAATCTGCACAACTTATGTCAAAAATCAATAGACTCAAAGACGGTGACCTAACTGCGTTGCCTTTGCTCACCGCTATATTATACAGACCATTTGAAGTCACTGGCTCATTATGGTGGAAGAAACGCAGGGTGAGTGAATACAATGAGGACACTTTAATGGAGAGGGTTGAGATTTTTAAAGAACTACCAATGGACAAAGTGTGGAGTGCCTATTTTTTTTTAATCAAGCATCTGGCAACATATGTCAGTGGTTTGGCGACCTCTTTAAGGGGGGAGGAAAAGGCACAAGATACGGTTGGTATATAATGACCAAGAATATAGCCAAGACGGGAGTGTTTGGCAGAAGCATCAAGGAGGTTGAGAGGTCAAAGTTGTACGAAGTGTTGTACTTCGCTATGGCTGAGAGTGTAGAAATACAGTTACAAAATGAGCATACTAGTAGCAGCACCCACAAGCGATAAAAAGGACTACTGTTTGTCAGTATATGCAAGGCAAGTGTTGTCATTCACTCACCCTAACTATGACATCTTTATTGTTGATAATTCAGAGAACCCAAAGCATATTGAGCAGATTTGGGAACTGGGAATTGATGCGGAGAGGGTAGAGCCAAACGGAAGTCCAGTTGAGTTCATTACAGAGAGCCAAAATATAATCAGGGAGAAGGTATTAATGGACGGCTACGAGTGGTTGTTTATGTTAGAAACTGATGTCTTTGTCCCACTTAATATCTTAGAGTATCTGGTAATGTATTCCAACCCGGTTCATACGTTCTCATATTTCATTTCCAATGAGGGGAGTGCTTTGTGTTTGCAAGGAATTACAACTAAAGTGGAGGACAAAAGAGGAATGAGGTTAGACCCGTACACTGGTGACTCTTTATTCAAAGGAGAAATAAAACCTATTAGTGAGTACAAGGTGGGGATGGATTTTGATGTGTATGCCACAGGAGTTGGTTGCACCTTTATCCATAGGGATGTACTGCAAGAGGTTGAGTTTAGAGTTGACAAGAATAGTCCGGGCATCTTTAGTGACTCATATTTCTTTATGGATTTGAAAAGACTGGGTATTAGTCCAGTGTTAGATACTAGTATCATCCCGGCTCACTATCGCAGTAATTCATTCATAACAGATTTACGGATGTATCAATGAACTGGGATAAGATTGAGAAATTAGTTAAGAAGCACGGCAGTGACTATGAATTAGGAAAACAAATAAGACGATTGTATTATGGATATAAAGAACCATCTGGAACTACTGAAAGGAAGGATAGCCTTTCTTGATGAATGGATTACTCACCTAGAAACGAATCTAACAAAAGAGGATTCTGAATACTTCGAGAAGAAGGATAAAATCTACACCCTTAAGGTGGAGGCAAATCACAAAGCCTACTTAATCGCAATGCGCTTGAAGGATGAGAAAATGATGGAAGGGCAAAGGGATGAAATAATCAAAAAGGCAAACACTGACTTGGGTACTCAGATTGGAAAGTTAAGGAAAAAGAAACCCACCCTAGCAAACAAGGAATACACTATTGCTGATGGGATTATCAAAAGATTCTCTAAGGGGAAGTATGAAACACCAGAGCATAAGGTTAACGATTATAAAATGGCACTAGCGATAAATGGCTAATATAAAAAACATAGTAGATGAACTGAGTACGATTGCAACGGCTTTCACCTCAGTCAATTCCTTCAACTTTGGACAGTTAAGCGATATAAACACAGACAGGGAAAAGAGTTACCCAATGGTGCAACTGAATTCAGAACTCACCTCCAACAACATCCATACGTTCACCAACTATCTACCAAAGGAAAAGACGTATGCCATTGATTTGGTTGTCTGGGATATTTACAAAATAAGTGAGAGGAAAACAAAGGATATACAAGAGAAATATTCTGATATTGAGATAATTGCAGACCAATATATTGCAGAAATTTTGCGCAGAACAGTTGGACTGGGTGGTGCTTTTTCTTTGATGAATGATGAGGAATTGGCGGGGACTTATGTGAGTAATGCGCACAATGACAAGTTGGTGGGGATTAAATATAGTTTATCGTTCAGGTCAAGCAACGTTGGTTGTACGCTTGGCACATTCTCATACTAATGAAAGACCGCTTGATTAGGATATTAATTGAGGCATTGTCTGAGGAATTAATTTTGCAAGGACATAAGAACACGGGTTCTTTGATTAAGAGTTTTGAAGGAAGGTTGATGGCAGATGGATTGGGGGTGGAGATTTGGGGTGGAAAATATGCTCACTATTTAGACAAAGGAGTGAAGTGGCAAAGGAAAAACAAAAGACCGCCAGTGAAACCACTGATTGAATACTTCAAACAAAAGGGAGTTGCAGACCCAGAGAGTGCGGCTTATGCAACAATAAACAGTTGGAAGAAGGGAGGGATGCCAACGGCAAATAGTTTCAAGTATTCAAGGACTGGAAAGAGGAAGGGTTTTATCAAGGAGGCATTGAGAAGAAATAACAAAAATATTGACAAAGAAATGTTCTCGGATGCCACAAGAAAAATGAACAAAAAGATTAGTAAAATATTCAACCAGTTAGAAGCACACGGGGGAGGCAGTGGTTTTGGTGGAGGTGGAGTTTGGGTTTTTTAAAAAAATAAATTATGGCAATAACAATAAATAGCGCACCAGACTTGACTACGGCGGGTTATAGACCAGTGCTATTCAATGTCAGTAGTGGCACAAGCGGAATAGTCAGAATCATTGCAGACATATATATCAATGGAACGTCTGCCTCAGATATTAAGGCAAGTATAGACAAAGACCCTAACTATGGCACAACGTATGTTTTTGATTTTGATTTTCAAAGTGTTTGCCAAGACTACCTTTCTGCGGACTTGGAAGACATAGATTATCAAGCAAGAGAAATTGTTAACACTACAAACTCAGTAGCAAAAATCCAGATTAAATTCTATGAAGTGATTGAGTCTGGTGGTGTATTGACAACCGCTTGGAAAGAAGATGGGTCAGGAACACCAGAAACGGTCAGTTCATTTTATTATGTTATGAATACCACCTTGCAACACGGGGGATACATCAATCTTGACAACTATATAAATGACAATAGTAGTAAGTTATTCTTGACTGATTCACCCTTCAAGCAGACCGTGAAGACAACTGAAACCATCCAACTGTCATTCTTGACAAGTTCAGCCAATTACGGAGGACAGATAACTCAGTATGATTCATCTGGCTCATCAGTACAGGCTACTGGTTTTGGGGGATACGCTCATACGAACTATTCAGCCATTCTTTTATATGATTGTTCCTTGACACACGCAGACGCAGCCTATTTTGATGTGTGGTTGGAACTGGTCGGCTCAATTCAAAATTCAGAAAAGAAAAGATACTACATTGATAGGGTGTGCAATGAGAATGCCTTAAGATTAAAGTGGGTGAATCCTTTGGGTGGTATTGATTCACATACGTTTAACGCAAGAAGAATTGAAAAAACATCTTTTAAAACACAAACCTATCAAAGTGTAAAAGGAGTGGAAGAAGGCTATGCCTTGAGAGATAGGGGAGACACAGTTTTGACAGTTGATGGCAGAGAAAGCAAGACAATATATTCAGAAGCGATTGACAAAGAACACCTTGAATGGTTGAGCCAGATTGGACTATCCAACAATGTCTGGATTGACAACGGGGTGTCAACCAGTACGGCTGATATGAATATGTTTGTTCCTGTTATAGTCAAAGGAAGCACAGTAAAAACGTTAGACAGTACCCGAAAAGTGTTTCAAATCAAACTTGATTTAGTAGTTGCTAACCCTCTAATAACTATGAAAGGGTGAGGACTAAACTAGAAATAAGGGATGAGGTTGAGGATGTAGTTGGCTATATAGACATAGGAGAAGATGAGGACTTTCCCTTCACCCTCACAAAGTCTCTGGCATCCTTAAAGAATATCAGCAAAAGAGGGGGTGCTTATTCCAAGACGTTCAAAGTGCCATCCACAAAACAGAACAACAAACTGTTACACTATTTATACTCTAGTAATCAAAAAACAGTAAAAGGATTCAGGAGCAGAAAACCCGCCAACGTATTTGTTGACAATGTTATTATAGAAAGAGGCTATGTAAAAATAACAGATATTGAAATCAAAAACGGGACTGAGTATTATGTGATGACCTTTTTTGGGGACAACGTGAAGTGGATGACAGACCTAGCAGAAACCCATCTTAACGACTTAACGTATAGCAACAACACCCAGACTTATGATGAGGCTCATATAAGAGCATCTTGGGACAAAACTTATGGTGATGGATATGACCACGTATTTCCGTGGATATGTTATGGAGCGCACACAAACGGTCTTGGATTACAAGTAGAAGACTTTTACCCGGCTCTGAGATATAGGGCAATAATTGAAAAGAGTTTGAATGAAGTTGGGTACACTCTGAGTTCCACGTTTATGGACACGGCAAATTTCAAGCAGTTAATTTTTCCTTATGTTGGAGGGGCGGGGTTTAAATTGTCTCAGGCTTATGTAGATACAAGATTGTTTAGGGCGGGGAAACTTCTGAACGCCGCACCTGATGGAAACCAAAAGTTTTATAAAATAAGTGGCAACCCGCCTCAAGACGTTGTGTTTGTAAACACTTCACCAAGTCCATTATTTGACACGGGTGGAAATTATAGCACTTCAACAAGCCGTTTCACTGCGCCAACTTCAGGAAAATATAAATTTAATGTGTTTATTATATTTGGCGGAGGTGCGCCACCTAGCAGCTATTCAGACACTCTAGTGGATTTAATGAGAGGGGATGATACGGTGGCAACTAATTTCTTTCACGACCCTGCGTATCATTTATGGGATTTGACATTACAAAACATAAACGGAGGACTCTCAAAGACAAGCGGTTGGGTTACAATGAGCGCGGGAGAAACGGTGAGAGTTACTCTAAGATATCCCGATTTGTGGGGGTATGCGCAAATTATGAATGGGTCATATTTCAGACTATTGGAACAATCAAAAGACATAACGGAAAATGATGACTTTGATTTGAGTGATGTGATGCCAAACATAAAAGTCCTTGATTTGTTTGCAGATATTACCAAACTTTTCAACTTGTACTGGTTGACAGATTCCAAAACCAAAACAGTCTATGTGGAAACGAGGGATGACTTCTTTCAAGGAATAACAAGCGCAGTGGATTGGACAGAGAAAATTGCAATAGATAAAGATTATACAATTAAGTTCCTGACAGACTACAAACGTGAGTTGTTATTCAAGTATGCAGAGGACTCAAAGGATGGTTATTTAAAAAAACGCAATGAGGCATTTGAGTATGCCAACAATTTGTATTGCTCATACAAGCACACTTTCTCTGACCGTTTCCCAAAGGGTGAGGATTCATTGAAATGTGGCATAATTGCACCAACTTACATTATTGAGGACAATGATGTGGTTACAAGCAACGCATATCAACCCTATGGAATCACTTCACGAATGTGGAAGGATGCCTCAGTTGGTCACTCTGTTAAGAGTTTAGATTTTGCACCCAGAATACTAAACTACCAATATGACACACAAACCAAAGGAGGCAACAATTGTTATATTACAGTTGAGGGGGTGAACCAGACCACAATTCCGTCTGCGTTAGCTATTGAGGTTTATGGAAACACCGTGCCTTATTCATTAAGTTTTGCACAGGCAGACGGGTTGTTTGCCAATTATTACAAAAATACAATGGCAGTAATTCAGGACGGGATTCAACTTGTTGCCTATTTCAAACTAACGGCAACGGAATACAAGAGTCTTGATTTTAGAGAGCCAATTTATTTAAAAAATCCTGAAGAAGTACAAGGCTACTGGATTATAGATACAATAAGCGATTTTTCACCCCTTAAGCCACTGACTAAGATGACATTATTGAAGTATCACAATCAGGATTATTTGGGAATGATAGGGGATATTACTGAAATAGATTATGGATGGTCACCACCACCATTCCCAGATGATGAGGCAGAAAATTACACAGACGGGGACGGGGAGTTGGATATTGAAGACAATTTCCCTGAAGAAGTAATCACTACTGGAAGCCTTGACCTACCAGACGGAGTGGTGAGTTCTTGGGGTGGTGGCAATCCACCCACGCCGGGGGTTCAAATGTCTAATGGAACAGGGAATCTTTGCGCCGTAGGCTCTGGCTCTTTGGCAATAGGGCAAGGATGTGAAGCACGTTACCCCGGACAGACAATGATGGGTTCTTATCCAGAGATAACAGACGATATAGTGGCAATAGGAGTAGGTAGTGAAACGGAAAGGGTCACTGGTTTGAGAATGACCTCAGATGGTGATGTAACAATCTACGGGGGAGAAATATACATTTTAGACGGAAGTGGTGAGAAAATTCCTGTAACTATTGAACCAAACGGAAAAATTAAAAAAATATATCTTAAGTAATGGCAGAAACGGTCAAAATATTAGGAGTAAAAGTTGACATTGGACAGGCAGAAAAGCGACTGGGAGAACTGAATAATGCAATGGGAGTCCTCAAAAACCAAAAGGCAAGACTTGACAAGCAGATGCGCACGGGTAAGCAACTCACACGGGCGCAACAAGTGGAGTATGCCAAACTAACAGGGCAAATCCAAAAAACAAAAGTTCAGACAAAGCAATACTCCAATTCTTTGGCGATAGCTAACGGAACAATGAAGAAAACCTCTGGCTTTGTGATGGGAATAAGGAAGGCTCTCACTGGTATGGCAGGGCAGTTTTTGGGGGTGATGGCGGCATTTATGTTGGTGAAAAATGTTGTGGGAATTTTTAAGGACTTTGAACAAGCAAATGCAGACTTGGCGGCAGTTTTGGGGAAGACCCGGGGAGAGATAAAAGACCTCACAGATGATGCAATAAAATATGGGAGTGTAACAAAATTCACTGCCAGTGAAGTGTCAGGACTCCAAAAAGAGTTTGCAAAATTAGGGTTCACCACAAAGGAAATCAAGGACGCAACAAAGGCAACTCTTGACCTTGCCGCAGCAACGGGTTCAGACTTAGCACGGGCGGCAGAAGTAACGGGCGCAACCGTAAGGGGTTTTGGACTAGATGCCAAAGATGCAAAAAGAGTAACAGACGTAATGGCAAAGAGTTTTTCTTCCAGTGCGTTAGATATGGAGAAGTTTGCCACTTCAATGAGAGCAGTTGCACCAGTAGCCAAAAACGCCGGATTAAGTGTTGAAAAGACAACGGCAATGCTAGGCACTCTGACAGACAGGGGGATTGATGCCTCAACCTCTGGAACGGCTTTAAGGAATGTCTTTTTAGAACTAAGCAAGAAAGGATTGACGTTTGAGGAAGCAATGGAAAAGATAAACACCTCAACTGACAAGAACAAGACGGCAATGGAATTGTTTGGAAAGAGGGGCGCAGTGGTAGGAACAATATTAGCTGAAACTGGAGAGGACGTTGCAAGTCTGGAGAACAAATTGAATCGTGCCGGGGGTGCTGCAAAGAAAATGGCAGATGAGCAACTGGACACCCTAGATGGAAAGCTAACAATTTTGAACAGTGCTTGGGAGGGTTTCATTCTTAATCTTGAAAGCGGAGATGGTGCTTTGTCCACTTTACTTGAGGGAATTGTTGAAACCACAACGGGGGTTCTTTCCTTTCTTTCTGGGACGGAAACGGCAAGTGAGGCACTTGATGCGCAAACAACAAAGGTTGCAGACTTGGAAACTGCGCTCAATCCGTTACTTAGTAGATATGAAGAATTACAAAAAAATTCTGAGTTAACAAAGGATGAGCAAATTGAGTTAAAAGAAACCATTGAAAAGATTGGAGAGATTGTACCCACTGCCATCACAGAATTTGGAAAGTATGGTGAAGCCTTAAGTATAAGCGCAGAGGCAACAAAAGAAGTTGTCAAACAACAAAAGAACCTCTTATTGGCTAAACACGCAGACGCTATCAAAGAACAAGAGGAAAGACTTGTGAAATTGAACCACAGTTTGAACTTTTTAAATAGGCAATATGACACCAGTGGGGAGAATGTGGAGGTGTGGAGTAAGCAATTGAAAATGATGGTTAAAGCCAGTCCAGAAGAAATAGCCGCCTATCAAGCAAAGACTCGGGCAATACAAACAAACATTGACGGAACTAAGGCATATATAAAAGAGTTAAAAGGTGAGCAAACAGAAGCGGAAAAGAGAGCAAACAGACAAAAAGCAGAAGCCGAAGAAGAAAAAAAGAGACAAGCGGAAAAAGTAAAAGATGCCGAAGATGCCGCCAAAAAAGCGGAAGAATTGGCAAAAAAACAGACAAAAATTGATGAGGAAGAATTGCAAAAAAGGATGGATATGGCAACCCTTTTGCAAGACAAGTACAAGGATGTAATGAGCCAATTTGACCAAGAGATTGCACAACAACAAGTCTTGGGAATGGATTTGAGTGAGGTGTTCTTTGGTGATGAGGAAGAAATAATTAATGACTCTGATTTCTTAATTGAAAAGTTTCAGGAAACACTGAGGGGAAAAGAACAACTACTTTCCATTGCTCTCCAGAATGAAGAAATCACTCAACTGGAATATGAAACAAGACTTGCAGAAATCAGAGAAAAGTTCAGACAAGAAGACCTCCAGAAAGACCAAGTAAGAAATGAGGCGAAGATTGAAATTGCAAAAAGAACCACAAGCGGACTGGCAACAATGAGCGATGCACTACTGGCGGCAGAATTGGTAGGCGTGGAAGAAGGGAGCAAAAAAGAAGAAGCCATTTTGAAAAGGTCTGGCAATCGAAGGAAAGCCATTGCCATTTCTGATGTTGCAATCAATTTAGCGTCAGAAATTTCCGCAATAAATGCAGTTGCAGCCGCAAACCCTGCCAATGCAGTCACTTTTGGGGCAGCCGGAATCTCACAAGCCTCAATCTTGACGGCAATTGCAATAGTAAAGTCTGCATCTCAAGTGGCAATGATTTCTGCGCAAAAATTTGCACAAGGGGGAGTTTTGCAAGGCAAGAGCCACGCAAGGGGAGGCATACCCACAATAGACGGTCAGTATGAGTTTGAGGGCGGGGAAGCCGTTATAAACAAGCGTAGCACTGCAAAATATGGAGCATTGTTGAGCAGTATTAATCAAGCCGGAGGCGGTGTGCCTTTTGAGAGGGGTGGAGTTGCTAAATTTCAGGGAGGTGGAATATCAGCACCAATTAATTTTGGAACTAATGACGTAGTGAGTGAAGTAGCAGAGATGTCTGCAACTACTCAACAACAAACAGTCAAGGTCGTGAACGTGGTTACAGACACAACGGAGCAACAAAATAGTGTTATTAATATCACAAATGAGGCAGAAATTGGATAGCTTATTCACAGACAAGATTGAGAGGAAAAGGAGATATGATATTTGTAAGGAATGTATGTTTTTCAGAAAAAGCTACGAGATATTTTCTTTTCAAATAAAGATTGAAAAATGTCAGGACTGCGGTTGTCCGATTAAAAACAAGATAGCAATTAAATCACCCAAATGTCAGCTACACTAGAAGACAGAGCAAACCAAATAAGTGAGGAAGAAAAAAGAGAGATTCTTCATAGTTTTAAGAAGGTGAACGGCAAAATGTATGCTAACAGAACAGAATTAGAACTTTTGTTTATAAAGTTTGATGAATACATTGAACCCTACCCACTTAAAAATATGAACTGCAACGATTGCAGGGTTATGGTAATTCAATTTTGGAAAAGAGCCATTAAATTATGGTAGAAACTAGCGATATAACGTATATGGATTTAGTAAAAGATTACGCAAAACAGTTTGAAGATAATATGAGTGAGAAAATCATTTATCAAATGGCGAAAGACAATTTGATTGATAAGAAAGCAATGCGAAATCGCTCCATAATTCAGGACTATGACGCAATGATTAAAGGTGGTGAGAAGAGTATGGCTGATATATATGAAAACCTTTGTTTCAAGTATAATTTAAGCCTGAGAATGATACAAGAAATTGTCTGGAAGAAATAAAGTGCAATGCAATTGCGTAGAAATTAAAATTTGTTGACTTATCTTTGCCCTATGCGACACGTTGAAATCAAATCTTCAGCAGACTTAACAGAAGTAGATATCTTTGGACAGATAGGAGATTCCTTTTTTGAGGAAGGGAACACCCTTGAATCTGTCAGAGCAGAAATCTCAAACACAAAGCACGAACTTATTATCAATGTTGCCTCACTTGGTGGAGTAGCATTTGAAGGGTTGGCAATTCACGACTTAATAGCATCGCATCCATATAATACTACTGTAAATATCTTGGGCGCAACCGCATCCGCCGCCGCAGTTATCGCAATGGCGGGAGATACAGTGAACATCAGTGAAAATTCATTGTTTCTTGTACACGATTCACACGGAATTGCTCAAGGAAACGCAGATGAATTGGAAAGTATTGCCAGTGATATGAGAAAGGTGGATGACAGAATGGTGTCAATATTTACTAAAAGGACAGGAAAGACTGAGAGCGAAGTCAGGGAATTAATGAAAGGGGATAAGTTTATCAGTCCAGTAGAGGCAAAAGAATTTGGTTTTGTGGATTCAATAAAAGAACCCGCAAAAATCGCAGCGAGTATTGACAAAGAAAAAATCAAGAACAGTTTATTAACAGAAAATCAAAAATTTCAAATTTTAAATTCAAGCAAAATGGAATTAACACCAATAACAAATCAGTTGAAAGAACTGACTGAAAAAGTTACCAACTTCATATCTGCTAACAAAGAAGTAAAAATTGCAGATGAAAAAGAAATCACGGAAGAAATTACTGGTATTGTTGCCACGTTGGAAACTCTTGGAAACGAGAACAAAACGCTAGGCACTGAGAATCAGGAATTGAATACCAAAGTAAGTACCCAAACAGAGGAAATCAAAACTCTTAATGCGGAACTTTCAAAATACAAAGCAACACCAGTTGAGGTTGAGCCAAAGGTTGACACAGAGCCAACTGAAGAACTCAATACTAATGAGGGTGCTTTTGGTAACACTTTTAAGCAAAGAATTTATTCACGATTAACAAACTAATAAACAATGGCAAATTCAGTAACAACATCATTCTCACACACCTACAACGGTAGAGAATTTCTGACCGAACTGTTTTACAAGCCTCAAGAAGGAGGGCAAGACGTATTCGGCATTTATAAAATTATGCAAGTGGTTGACAAGACCAATTTGTATATTCCCGGCAACTTATCAAAGATTCTAAGAAAGTATACAACTTGTGGTTTTTCTCAGGTTGGTTCTTTGGCTATCTCAGACAGGACTATCTCAACTGCAAAAGTTAAGGTAAACTTGGAAGAATGCGAAGATGCTTTTGACGGAACAGTCTTTGAAGAAGCAATCAAGCAAGGAGTTGAAATTGATGACTTGAGAGGAACGGTAGTAGAAGACATTCTGCGAACTTCTTTACTTAAGGCACTAGGAAGCGACATACCACGAATTTGTTGGTTTGGAGTGGACGGAGCAAGTTCAAGCGATTATGACCAGTTTGACGGATGGGTTCATTTGATTGGTGATGTTTCTGGAAGTGTGGGTCAGTATTTAGATATGAACACAGACGCTAACATTGAGTCAGGTGGAGCAATGGTTGCAGATGGTGCAATTACCCTATTCAGAAGTATGTACGAAAATCAATCTAAGACATTAAGAGCAGTTGACAGAAGCGGCAAAAAGTTTTATGTAACTTCTACCATAATGGACAACTATCTGACAACTCTTGAGGACACTCAAAACGAGAGAGGTCAGTTGAGTCTAGAAGACGGGACAACGGTTGTTAAATTTAGAGGCATTGAAGTTGTAGAGGTTAAAGGATGGGACACCGCACTCGCTGACACAGACAATCCTAACAAAGCGGGAATTGGTGCTAATATGTGTGTGTTCACTACTCCAGACAACTTGATTGTTGGATGTGACGTGTTGAGTCCGGCTAACGAGGTAAAAGTGTGGTTCTCTGAAGATGATGAAGTACTAAGAATGAAATCAAAATTCAAACTAGGAACGCAAATTTTGCATCCTGAGTTGATTTCATTTGCATATTAATCCACTAACACTAGGAAACAATGGGAATATCAAATGACTTAATTCTAGCGTGTAATGCGCAGAACAGAGCAGCCTTAGCAAGAATCTTTGTAATTGAAACTTGCGACATTACTTCCTTTACTGCCGGGAGTCTTCAGGACTTTACGGCGGTGACCCTAGACTCTACTGATGCAAAATGGTATGAGTACGAGGGAGAGTTTAAGACTAAATCTTTGAACTCTGAGGGAACAAATGAGAACGGCACGGCAACATTCACTAACACGGTTGAGTTCAAAGTTCAAGGACTCGACAGGACTAAGGGATTGAGATTACAAGAACTTATTGACTCAAGGGAGATAACGGCAATAGTGGAGGGGACAAACTCCACTGGAACGCAGTTACGTGCTTTTGTGGTCGGTTGGGACAATATAATCGGCAAGGAGGCGGGTTGTACACCAAATGTTTCTGGTACTATTGAAGGGGAACTTTCAGGAGCGAATGAGTACACAGTCCAATTGACTGCGGAACACGCTGAAATAGTACGGGAATATGTCGGCTCAATCACTACCAACTCAAGTGGCACAGTGTCCTTTGGTGCATAAGAATAATTAACTTATCTTTGGAGGGTGGATGGTGGATAACTATTCACCCTTTTTAATTTTTGAATTATGAAATACAAGGTACAAGAGAAATACAAGAAGTGCGTAGTTTCAGATAAGGACGGCGAACATATTCTAGCTAAGGCAACTCAAAGCGAACTAAAGAAACTATACGACAGTGGACATCAAGACAAAATCGAACGGGCAGAAAAAGCCGAAAAGTAGGATTCTTGCTAGTGTCACTGGGGTACAAACGCCAAATGTAACTAGGGAGAACGCAAACCAAAGGAACACCCGTTCTAAATGGGTTTTGTTCTTTGAGGGTTCAAAGAATGTTTGGGTTAACGACCTAGCCTTAAGAAAAAGGCGCAGTTCCACCAATGGGGCAGTGTTAGAGAACAAGGTCACTTATTCAGTAGGGAATAAACTGCTTTATAGTGACGGTGAATACGTCACCTTGTCTGACTCTCAGAATGAATATGCCCAAGCAATAAACTCAAAGGATGAGTCTTTGTATGAGGTTTATAAAAAGGTTCAGTCTGATTATATTGTTTTTGGCAATGCTTATATTGAGGTAGTAAAAGAGGGAGGAAGGATTAACCTTTTTCACAGGGATGCCACCACGGTAAGAATCGCACTGGATGAGAAAAAGGCATACATATCAAACTTCTGGCGGGACATAGGAACAGACATTGCTTATCCAAACAGACAATTCCCTATCAGTGAGATTGACCTAACTGGCAAGGAAAGTAGATATCTTGTACACATAAAGAATTACGAACCAGAATACCAGACCTATGGAGTGCCGGATTATTCAGGTGCTTTAAAAGACGCAGACATTGAATACAAGATTTCCACGTTCAATCTGTCTAAGTTAGACAATGGGTTTTTCCCTTCTGTTTTACTTCAATTATTTGGAGAGCCACCAGACGGCAAAGACCCAGAGCAATATATTAAAGACATAGTAAACAAATTCACTGGAGAAGGAAACTCAAGAAAGGTAGTTGCTGAACTCTTGGATGACGCAAGTCAGGCGGCTAACGTGGTTCAATTTCCCACCCCTGCAACGGGTGAGTTTCTACAACTTAAGCAATTAGTTAAGGAGGGAATAATTGAGGGACATAGGTGGCACTCTGCTTTAATGATGCAAGTTTCAGGAAAGTTAGCCAATTCTAGTGATATCCGCACGGCTTTTGAAATGGTTAACAATACTGTAATTCCGGCTTATAGGAAACCTATTTTAAAGGCTTTTGAAGGTGTTTTATTAGAAACGGTACTAGGAGGATTGAAGTTAGAGATAATGCCGATACGACCCGTTTCTAGTTCTGACAGAGTGAGCCTGACTGATGTGTGGACTATTAATGAACTAAGGCAAGAAACTGGCAAGGATGAACTGGAAGAAATGGAAGGGGAGTTTGTCAAAAAAGTAGAAACAAGAAATGGCGTTTAACACAAAAATTGTAACCACTTCAGACGTAGTGACTGAGTGTATCCCTGATGCCTCGTTTGACGGGGAGGTGTTTACTAATTACGTTCTCCCGGCGCAAAGGTCTTATTTAAGAGACTTAGTGGGGGAGGATTATTATGATACCATTCTCACGAGTGTAGATACAACAACGTGGGTGACTGAAGATGAAACATTGTATGATAATTTCATCAAACCTATGATGTGTTGGTATATACTTTATGACGCATTGCCACAAGTGAGAAACCATATTACCAGTCAGGGGATAATGGTTAATGATACTGAGTTTTCTGCTCAGAGTTCAAGGGGTGACTATGGAGCATTGAGGAATTCAATTTTGGCACAGGCAGAGAGGTGGAAAAAAGACCTTAAGCAATACGTAGATGACATCCAAGACGACAATTCAAGTGCTTATCCAGACTATGATGATAGTGGGGACAAGTCCACAGACAAATATGGATTCATACTGGTATGACTGAAACAATGGCACGGGCATATAATTTGGCGGGTGGAGCAAAGACCTTCACTTCAAGTGATTTGAGTCCGTATGCTTTTTACTATCTCAATTTTATCTGGAGCAATAGCACGGCAATTTCTGCCGGAGGGAATGCGATTATACAAACAAGGCAGAGGGATAGTTCTTTGGAGGACTGGGAAGTAATAAACCAATTCCAATTGACGGAAGGCTCAAGCAATGAAAATCTTATTAACTTAACAAAGAAATATCTTGACGTTAAATTCTACCCAGAGGATGACCCGTGTGGAGGGATATTCTCAGTGATATTAACGGCAAAGCATAACAGTTCTCAGGAGTTAGAGCAAAGATGCAAGCAATACACTTTATTAAATGGCTGATAGCTTACACGTAAACATCCCAAATGACCAGATACATCCTTGTAAGGATTTCTCTGGTGCGGAAAAAAACACCCAGATAATAAAGGATGAGAAAGGTGGTTTATTATGGGAGGAAAGACAGACTTTGTATCCTGTTAAGGAGTTTATTGATGCCACTTCTGCGGCGGCATCTGAGTCTAACGGGGACGCTTATATCTTACTAGGCACACCCTCAGCAGACTGGGACGGTGCGGCAGCTAATGACTTTGTGAGGTATGACTCAACATTAGACACTTGGTTTTCCATCACCCCAAGCATAGGAGCGCAAGTTTATGATGTGAGTCTTAATGGTTTTTGGACTTACGAGGCGCATTCTGGTGCGGCAAAGTGGAAAAGCAAACTACTCACCAAATCTCTGGCGGTGAGTTCCGCGGCTGCTCTTGACTTATATGACACCCCTTTGGAGGTGATAGCGCAACCCATTGACAGAACAATAGTAGTGATTGACTGGTATGTGGAAACAACTTTTGCCACCCCCGCCTATGGCACAGAGGACACCTTATGGTTAAAAACGGAAACGGCTACCAAGCCTCAAGGAATAGAGAATATAAGTTTAGGAAGTACAGTATCAAGGAGCAGACAGGGAGTTGTTGCAACGTCTGGGGATAGTTGGGGAACTACTGACACTCAGTTAATTGCAAACAAGAAACTAGTATTGACAACTGAGTCAGCCAATCCAACGTCAGGGAATTCAACATATACAGTGACGGTTAGTTTTAAGGTGGTATGATACAGGAGAAATTATTAGGACAGTTAAGACCGTCAGGAACAAGTGCTTTGAGTGTTTACGCAGTACCCTCAGACACGACAACAATTATTAAAAATATGACCATTGCGAATGTAGGTTCAGGCACGATTAAATACTCTATCTTTGCAAGTAGTGGCACGACCTATGATGAAACAACGGCTTTGGCGTGGGAGGTTGATTTGGAAGCCGGAGAGTCACACTTAAATACTGCCTTTACGGCTTTAACTGCGGGGAATATTGCATTCAAAGTAGACACGGCAAATGACGGCACAATAACAATTTTTGGAGCAGAAATAACAACTTAAATTAAAAACAATGAGAAAAAGCACAATAGTTGAAACTGCGGTTGGCAGAACTAAAGTAATCAACATAACAGGCGCAACGGTAGGCGCAACGGCAACCACTTATGCGAGTGGTGATTTAATCGGAGGCAAGATAACCTTAACAGACGCAGCCTTAGAAGTAGGCTCTGAATCAACCCTTGTTAGTGTTACTCTTGGAGATTTAGACAAACAAGACATAGCTTTGGACTTGGTGGTGTTTAATGCAGACCCCACAGGGACAACTTTCACTGATGATGCAGCCTTAGACATAGCTGATGCGGATATTCCTAAGATTTGCGGAGTGACAAGCATAGACACTTATTATGATTTTAATGATAATTCAGTAGCTACAAAACCCAATATCGGAATTGTATGTGAAGCCGTTGGAGGGGATGATTTGTACGCCTGTTTAGTTTCAAGGGGTGCGGGTACTTATTCGGCTAATGGATTGAGTTTAATTTTAACCTTTTATCAAGACTTTTAAATGAGGCAGAAAAAACGTCTTATGTTATGGAGAGGTACTGGAGAAGCACCTCCCGTTGCTCCATTTGCTCCAGACAGTATATCAGACCTTCACGCTTGGTATAAGTCAGATACAAATGTTACTGTTATTAATGATGGTTCAGAAGATAGGGTTACAAGGTGGGGGGATGTTGATGACGCTCAACCGTTAGAGCAAGGATTCGTTAATTCTAGACCAAGAAGAATAGACGCAACTCACGGTTTTACCAGTGCGCTTAATCCTCCCGATTTACAAAATGGATATCCTTATATCACAGGAACAGTATCATGCGTTGTATCTGGCTTATTCTCAAACCCTTTGACAGACCCCTTTACTATCGTTCTTGTTAGAAGAGTATTAAGCAACGTAGGAGGTTCATACGCTTATATGTATTCAAAGAATAGTGGTACTTCTGGGGCTGGTGAAACTATAAGGAGTAGACACGGTACAAAAACAATGGCTGCAACAGATACATCAGGAGGTGGAGGAAGTTTCACGGTTACAAGATATCCACAAACTACGACTTTTGATGTTTGGATTCAAGTTTATGACGGAGCAAATTCAGCCTCATACTTTAATGGAGAAGCCAATGGCACGGGAACATTACCTTCACCAATCGAACACGATGGTTTAAAGTTACTCTATGGGTCTTTTCTAGAAGTTATCTGTTATGATAAGGCGTTAAGCGCAGAGGAAATTGCAAACCTTAACACATATCTGACTAATAAATATACAGAAACAACTTTTGAAGACAGATGGAGTATGTATTTTGATGGAGTTGATGACTATGTAGATATCTACGATGGTGCTGAAGGAAGTGGTCCAATTTTACTTACGGCATCAGATGACTTTTCAATATCAGCGTGGATTAAAACATCAAGCACGGCAGCACAAAATCAAATAATTTCATTTAGAGGTACGGCTTTGATTTGGTTCTATACTTTTATGAGTGGAGCTAATAGACGATTCAAGATGTATTTAAGAGATGACAGTGGAAATCCAGAGGATATTTTGAGCTACAATAATTCAAATGGATGGATAGCAGATGACGCTTGGACTCATGTCGTCTTTACAAGAAATGGAACTACCAAAGATATGAATCTTTATATGAACGGCGTTTCTGCACAAGTAACAACAACGGACACTACATCTGATGATTTTACGGCTTATGATAAGTTCACAATAGGGAATGATGAGTTTACTGGGGGTCGGTATGAATTTGATGGTTACATCAACGATGTAGCGATTTGGAATACAGAGTTAGATGCAAATACAGTAGCGTCCATCTTTAATTCTTCTGCCCCAAATGACTTAACTCTAGGAGCAAGCTATACTTCTGGAAGCGGAGTTGATAAAAGTGGAGATTTAATAGGATATTGGAAAATGGGAGAGGAAGCAGTATACAATGGAGGAACTGGAACTCCTTATACAATCCCAGATGCCTCTGCCAATTCTAATGATGGAACTTTAACAAACGGGGCAGATACTAATGCAAAAATGGACACACCTTAATTATGAGCCATAGAACATACATAACAATAAAGACAACTCAGATAGATGCAATAGACTTTAATGAGGTAAACGAAAACAAAGACACTTTAAGATATTCTGTGGATGACTCAGAATTTGTGGTCAAATGGGAAGAAGAAGAAGAACAACAAATTCCTGATAGTATTATAGCAATTCCCTCAGAATATAAAAGTTCAATAATGACACACGCACAAGCAAAAACATTAATGCAAACTCCAGAATGGCAAATTTATGAGTGATGGACTATAAACAAATGGCAAAGAATCCTGTACAATACCTTCTAGGATTGGCAATACTTGGACTAGCGTATATGCATACCCAAGCAATGGATTCTATGCAGTTACAGATTGACCGACAAGAAGCACAGATTACACTTTTACGGGCAGAGAACAAAGAACTCCAAACAAAGTACATTGAACTTGCGAAATCTATACATAATAACAATAATTAGTATATTGATTGGATGCGGTGAGGTAAAGGATTACGACACAACCACAACCAACCTTGATTCCTTGTTTAAGATTGGCGACTCAGTTCTCACAGACTTATATATCCAACAAGCACAACAAAGAATCCACCACGATAGTCTTCAAGGGGAGGTTTCATCCTACCAAATAAGGTTAAGCCAAAAGCAGATTAAAGAACAAAAGGACAGGGTAACATACAAGGACACAATTATATACCGCCGAAAGGTCAAAACAATAACAGACACAGTATTTAAAAAGGTATATTTGACCGATACAATACGGGACACGATATACTTAACGAAACGGGAACTTAAAAAACGCAGATGAGGTGGGTTGTAGTATTGATGTTATGCGGGTGTTCACCCAAGTATGAGGTGGTAGGAGAGTTATACCCTAACACTTATCACACCGTAGGGGTGAGAGATAAGGAGGTGGTTCTCTATAAAACACCAGAGAAATTAAAAGAAGGACAAATCATTAGAATACCAAATAAGTTGAAATGAAAAAAGTATATAGAGGACTGGAATATCACAAGTTGAGGATAGCATTGCTTATAGGAGCAATAGCAATTATATGTTTAGTGTCTTGTAAGCCAACCAACCATACGGATGTTCAGATGCGAACTTTTACAACTGATACTCTAAAAACAGACTCCATAAATGAGCAGTAAAATATCACCCGGGTACTATAATAGTAATACAAAGGATTGTGATGTTTTTTGCGTGAAAGGAACTGAACAAGAAGGGCAGAAATTCTACTTCCGAAAGGATGCGGTAATGTACCAAGCGGGAGCAGACGTTAAATGGAGTCTTACCAACAAGCAGACCTTTGACAATTGTATTACAGTAACAGATAGCGCAACCGTAGAAACTGGAGTTGATGGCGGCTTTCAGTACAAGGATATGGGAGGCAGAGGATTCTATCTCTCTGCTAATTTACATTACGGAGATACCGTTAAGGTGAAAACGCAATGGGCATACCACGACTCAAACGGGGATTCAATCTCTGCTTGGGGTGCGGTAACCGAAGGTGCGGGAGGAAATGTGAGTGGATGTGTGGGTGTATGGTATGATAAGGATGGAGATTTACACATCAAATTTGGACTGTCTGGTGTGATTCCTGAGTGTCCGGGTTTTGGAGTAGCCATTGATATAAGCAAGAAAACACAAAAGGAGGTGAGTGGTGACGTTAATTCCGCAGGGGATGACATAAGCCATCAAGTTGACAAATTAGGCTCTGATGTTACCAGTTTAGGAAATGATATTTTACACATAAAAGACCCATTTTGACAATAAAAGAAATCATACGAGTAATGACCCTCAAAGGCTACGCAGTTTTTGAGAATGACAAGAAACCCTTAAACCTCAATTATGTAGGGGTGAGGGATTCTTCAGGTGTTAACAAGTTCAATGATTTGTTCATAATGTTCTGGAAGTATCGGGGGAAGTGGAGTTCATTCTATTGGTATGGAAGCAGTGACCCGGGAACATACTGGCTCAAACACCCCTCAAATCCTCACGGTACGGCTATTTTAAAAGAAGACCAGTACCGTGGAGCGTGGAAACTAGGAAAGCACCGGGGAAAGTATGATGCGTTAGTACAGAAAAAAGAGGTGGCAGTGATAAGGGACGGCAACAAGGATGGTATTTTGGACTTGGACTCTGGTTATTTGGATGTAGGTTTCTTTGGGATTAATCACCACAGAGCCAACGGAAAGAATGAGAGCGTTCAAGTCAACAAGTGGAGTGCGGGTTGTCAGGTGACGGCAGAGCCTCATCTTTATGATGTTGCGGTTCAGATATGGAAGGAGAGTGCCGAAATCTGGGGAGAGGGACTGACATACACGCTTTTGAATGTGAATGATTTTAGTTAAATTTGTATGAACCAAAACATAATAAGATGAATATATTAAGCATAGCGAAAACATTAATCGGGAGCGGTCTTAAGCCTTTGCCACTTTCAGGAATTGTCAAAGAGGTCAAGGAATTAAAGCAAAGTAAGTTTGAAAAGGAGAAGGTTTTAAAAATAGCCTTTTACTTAGTTGGTGGAAGTATCGTGTGGGGAGTATTGTTAGGCAAGATTGATATGGAGACTGCAAAAAGTTTATTTGCTTTATTCGGTTTTTAATTTAACTTTGCATAGGTTTCATAATATCAGTTTTCACTGATAATTTAGGTTTGAACCCCTCAAGTCTTTGGATTTGGGGGGTTTTCTTTGTTCCCACTTCCCTCATTCGTCTAAAAATAACAGGCATTCGTCTAAATTAAATCCTCCCCCTTTAAATAAGTAATATTTTTGTATTTATTAATTTAAAATAATCAAAACCTAAAAAACCTAATTATGAAAACAAGAACATTAAATTTCCTTTTGAAAAATTCCACCCAGATAATGACCTTCGGATATGGTATGAATAAGGATGCCACCGATAGGTACGGAACTTTTGGCGGTGGTAGTTATTATGAATTGTCCAACGGTGATACATACCAACAATTTAGGACACCGAAAGAGATTTTTGTCTATATCGGAAAAATGACAGACAACGGCTTTGTAAAAGCCTAAGATTAACCACCCTCCAGAACCCCACCTCCTTCATTGGTTGTGGGGTTGGGGTGGTAGAAATGCAATAGTGCATTAATCAAATCCTAAATATTATGACAACAAAACACACAAACGGAGAATGGTATATTAACCAAAACCCTCAAAATGGTTTTCTTGATATATGCTTTGACCATAATGGCGAACCAACACGAATTGCAAAGATTTCTTATACCAATGAGCCAATTCCAACCAATAAACAAAAACACGCCAACGCAAAGCTAATAGCAGCAGCACCAGAAATGATAGCCCAACTTGAAGGTAGAGAACGTTTGATTTCTGGCTTTTTAGAAAAGGTTAAAGATATTGCAAACTCGGACAAAAGTCAAACCAAGCTAAATGAGGATTTTATGTTTCTTGTCGGTGGGTATAAAAGAACTTTCGAGAACGCTTTAAAATCAACACAGGACGTAATCAACAAAACCAAATAATCTTAGGTCGCTGAAATCCTCTCGGAAAGTAGGCGACTTTTTAAAACCTAAACGAAATGAAAACTGAAATCACACAATTATACGCAGGGTGCATCAAGAATGCAACCGCACAACTCACAAAGTTGGTCAAGAAGTGCAAGAAGTTTGGCATCACTGAGCCAACTTGGAAGTTGTCGGATGAATACACCCATACAAAACAAGTTTCCTGCTCTCCAGATTCGGCAGTTGATTGGAGTCCTGACCTCCAATGGTACAAAATTGTCTCCACTCAATTGGTGGACTTGGTTATTGACCATCAACCCATTCACATCAAGGGAGATTGGGTCTTGATAGCAGTACATTCCTCAAAGTCTGGTTCTATTAGTCAACTGGATGCCTCTGTAATCATACCAGAAGAATTCTTGTCTGGTTCACGCACTTGTTCTCACTGTAATAAGAACCAGTACAGAAAGAGCCACTTTATCATCCACAACAAAGCAGATGGAAAGTGGATGCAAGTTGGGTCAACGTGCTTGAAAGACTTTTTGGGTATCAATCCCACAACATACCTTAAAATGTTTGAGGCATTCAGAACTACCTTTTCAATTCTCAATGAGGATAGGTGGGGACACGGATACCCAGACAAGGAAGAATTTATCAACATTGCCTATCCTATTAGAAAACTGATTTCCCAGACCCTTAAAGTAATAAACAAGAGAGGTCACGTGAAGGCAACGTGGGAGGATGTTGAGGACATAGGTATGAACGGTTGCAGATATTATAGGAAAGTACGGGAGAATGAGGGGGATGCCACTTGTGATTTTGTCACTGATTATGTGACCACGCCAAAGAAAAAGGACAAGGAACATTCTCAGGTTGATGAGGTTTTGAAATTCTGGGAAAAGGTGAAGGTGGAAACAAAAGAGGTCAAAGGACACCATCTAACCAATGAAGGATGGGAAACAAGAATGGGTCAAGAACCCAAAAACGGTTTCAATAAGTGGTTGTCTGATTCTCAAAAGTTGATTTCTTCACCAAACGCTCTTAAAAGCGATATAAACAAGGTTTGCAGTGCGGTGAACTATGTACTCACTTCAAAGGAGAAAGAGGCAGAGAGGCTCTTAAAAGCGCAAGAAAGCGCATCTTTGAAGTACGTTGGCAAGGTAGGGGACAGAATGACACTGGACTTAACCATTGTTAAGAATTACGCAGGGGAGTCTGAGTGGGGAGTGTATTACATCACCACACTGGAGACAAAAGAGAAAGACCAACTTGTGTACAAAGGCTCTAAGGACTTGGGGGACGTTGGGGATAGTTTAACAATGGTGTTCACTGTTAAGGCTCACAGTGATTTTAGGGGAGCGAAACAAACAACCTTGTCAAGACCCAAAGTGACATCCACCACAAATGAGGCAGAGGCAAAGAGGAAAAGGTGCAAGGATGAGCAAGAGTTTGAAAAATACTGGACAAAGAGGTTTGCAGAGGATAGGTTGAAAGCAAAAGAGCAGGGATTGACTGGCAGTGAATTCAAAAAACAAATACGTGAAGAATATGACAATGCCAAGTAAAAACCTTCATTCGTCTAAAAATAAGGGCAGTTGGTCGAAGTTGTTTAAAGTTGTATTTATAATAATATTAAATTCGTCAATACGAATTTAAAACAAAACCTAAATTAAAACCTAATTATGAAAACAAAGCCAGATAAAAAAAGAGTATTAGTAAAGCAAGAGATAATGATTTTCAATACTGAATGGCACTGGGTTGATTCAGCAGAGGCAGACAAATTAAAGAGTAACGACAAACTAACAATAGATGATGTTGAAAGCACTTATATTGATGAGTTCAACACCCATCAAAAGAACACTAATACAATAATTGTTACAGATGCAAAAACAATTCAAGAATTCAATTAATCAAAACCTAAAACCTAATATTATGAAAAATTTAATCTCACTTTTAAGAGCAGAAACAACAGAACTTAAAAAGAAATTTGTTGATGCAACAATTGACTTTTCAAAAAAGGAATATAAAAGAAATGTAAAATTATCAAAATTGAATCAATTTGAGTTGGGTGCAACAATTGGTTTGAAGTCGCACCTAAAAGCCAACCATTTTGGGGAAACGCAAATGGCTTTTTGTGATGTTGATGGGTTGAGATTTTGGAGTCATAAGGCATCATTAAAATTGGACAGACTACAAAACAAAGTGTGTAAAATTGCAGAAATGGGACAAGATAAATTCACTCAATTAGAAGTTGACAATGCTATTGAACATTATGATTATTCAATTGTGAAACTTGCGACAAGAGTTTCAAACAAAGGATTGGATTTGAACAATTTAAAAATGGAGACAACTTGTATGAACGTCAACATTGAGACAATCATTTCTGATGGAGAAAAGACCGTGAAAGCATTCACAATCATTGCCTCTGGAATAGTTCAGAAACCTCATTACAGATATTTAGTAAAGTAAAAACAATTAACCAAACCCTAAATTTAAGATTATGAAAACTGAAAATTACAGAGTAAAAGAAGTCCCACATTCGGAAAGTTTTATGGATAATGATTTACGCTATAATGATTTACAAAACAAGTTTGAGGCGCAATGCCGAAGATGTGGCAAAGGAATAAAAAATCTTACGTATGCCTATCACGAAGTTGAAGGTGGGGGATACGCTTTGCACAATGATGATTATGATTTGTGGATTAAAGATTCCGAAGCAGAAGCGGGGGATTTGGGAGAGCAATATCTAGGCACAGAATGCAGAAAACACCTAAACAAAGACTATTATTATAAACTTTTATATTAACCTAAACCATAATTTAATATTATGATACTAAAAGAACACCCAAAAGAGGGAGAGACACTGCCAAACGGCTACACTATTAAGCACATTGAAATTAACTTTGTGGGACCACAGAGGCTGCCAATCACAAAATTGCTACTAATCAAGGACGAGCAGGAGAAGGAGGTGTGTGGTGAAAAAAGGTTGTACGGTACCAAGAGAGTTTGTATGTACACAAGAAGGTCCAAAGTGGTCCATTCTTTTGATAAGGACTGGGACAACAAACATTATCTGATATGGTAAGCGAATTAAAACCAAAACAAATAATTACTTTAATAATAGAGAATGAAAGCCTCAACCTTTGGGGAGACAAGGTTGAACTGGAGGTCGCTTATCATTTTGACTATATTGATAATGGTCAATATGAAGAGGTGGTTATTGAAGAAATCACTCTTGATGGTGTTGATGTGAGTCAGTTGGAAGACCAGTATTCAGACCAAATCATTGAGGCTATAATTAACAATTAAATTAAAATAAAATGGAAGAGATATTAGTAAGACCCAAGACCTTTGCGAAAATGACAGGATTAAGCGCAGTGAAAGTGTATAATATGATAACACCGCAACAAATAGAGCCAAAAGACATAGACGGCAAAAAGTTTATAGATATAAATAAGTACAACCCGAAAAATTACTCAAAGGATGGGAAAAAGCACTGAAATATCCAAAAAAGAAGAAGTGAAAACACTGGAAAGGTTGCTCTGTCTTATTGATGTGCAAGAGCAGAAGGTTAAAACCACTCAAAAACGCATTTCAGGGGACTCTGTAACACTTTCTCTTGAAAGGTTATGTCATACCTTGGATATACAAAAAGGAGCGTTACAGAGGCTTAAAATACGCTATAATAAAACCGCCTATTGTTTACAACTTTTCAAAATCTAGTTATTTAATTTTAAATATTTTTTTATATTTGTCAAATAAACCTGAAAACCTAAATTATGAAACACCTGAAAAACAGACTATCTGTAAAAATCAACCATACCTCTCCACAATATTTGAGCCAGTTGGAACAACTATCTGACAAGGAAGGGGAGGAAAAACTTGCATATCTGACTGGAGCATTTGAGTTCCATCTTAAGGATTGTCACGAACTACTCAAGGAGTGTTTAATTGAATTACAAAAGAAATGAGCAAAGACCTATTTTTTTATAGCCGGGAGGCAGACTTAATCAAGGAGCAACGCAAGGAATTGCGGGGGCAACATAATAGAATTTTAAACCTAAGAAATTTCAAAAATGAAGACAATAAGATTCAACAATAAAAAAGTCCTCGAAGACACCATTCACATTGATGGTATCGAAATGAGGGATTATCCAGACTTTACTGATGCCTATGTTAAGGGCGCAAAGTATAAGGACGGCACGGAATTGACTGAGGATGAACTGGTGGAGTTTTCAGACAACAATGGAGAATTGATTCAAGCAATCATTCTCCAGAAATTACTTTTTCACCAGACAATTTAAACAACTAAAAAATGACAAATCAAACCTTTACAAGTAAACCAAAAAACATCCAAGCCAACGGGACTTGGGAAAGCAAGTTCGGTCTTATGTTCCAATTTGACATTGAAATGGAAGACGGCAAGGCAGGGCAATATTCAAGTCCGAAATACACGGATATGAATGCTCAAGACTTTCCTTTCAAGGTTGGGGTGGAGAGAGAATATGCCTTCGAAATCACAACGGCAAACGGGAAGGAATACCCAAAAATCAAACTGCCGAAAAAGGACTTTCAACCGTCTTTCCAATCTAATGGCAAAAAGGATGACGTTCAGGTAATGATTGTCCGGCAAAGTTCATTGAAGTGTGCAACGGATATTTTGATTCACAATTGTGGCAACGGTGCAGTCAAGGCAGAGGATGTGATGACACTGGCAGAAATATTCACGAAGTACGTGATGAAAGCAGAGCCAACACCATTACCAACACCAGAACCAACACCTGAACCAACACCTGAACCAATACAAGTACCTTCTGAACTGGCAGAAGATGACTTGCCGTTTTAATAACAGGGGAGGGGTAACACCCTCCCCACAAAAACCTAAATTATGAAAACACTCTACCAATTAAATGAGGATTATTTTGCACTTATAAGCCAAATAGAAGACGCTGACGGTGAGATAACCGAAGAAATGGACAAGGCACTCACTTTGACACAAAAGTCCTTAGAGCGCAAGTCTGAGCAATATCTTGAATTTATAGGCTCAAGGGAGAAATATTGTGACCGCATTGATGCGGAAATAAAACGTCTTCAGGCAATGAAAAAGGCAGAGACTAAGTGGGTTGATTATTTGAAAAAGAAGTTAGTCAATGCGGTTGAGTTGTTTGGGGATGTTCATTTGGGACTGACAACCATCACCACAAGACCCAGTCAAAGTGTTGAGATTGATATGGACAAACTGCCGAAAGAGTACAAGGTCACAAAGGTCACCTTTCAGGCAGACAAAAACAAAATTAAAGAGGCTATCAAAGACGGAGAGGATGTGAAGGGTGCTTCCCTAGTTGACAAACTTAATTTGAGAATCAAATGAGTGAACCAAAAAGGAAATGTCCGTGGTGCAATAGAAATCACAACAATCATTATCATAACCGATTGTTTGAAAAATTTCGGAAAGGTTTTGTGATGCAATTATACACGGACAGAATGAAAGTGGCTGAATACACCCCTGCTCAAGAAAAAGCATTCAGGGAAATCAAGAGGGTATTGGTTGGAAGGGATGTGGTATGTTGTGAAGGTTGTAATGATATTTTGAGCCTCAAAGAAAGGAGAGCAACTAAATTGGTTCATTTAAAGAGAGCAAGTAAAGGGAAGACCTCTTTGCCAAAATATTGCGTTGCGTGTTGTTTGAATTTAATAAATAATTTGCTATGAAAATAAATATGTGCAAGGGTCTTGGTGGGTTGCGCCCCGTCAACACTGAAGATGAGGAAAAGATGAAGTCCCTGCCAATGGACTGGGAGGGGGAGGTCACTTTAAGACACCCTAGAAATTATCAGTTTCACAAGAAGTATTTTGCTCTGATTAAGTTGGGATTTGAGAATCAAGAGCAATACAATAGTATGGACCATTACCGCATCCTGATGCAAATGAAAGCCGGATTCTATGACTTGGTGACAACTGATAAGGGTGTTTTGCCTATTGCCAAAAGTATCTCATTCAGCAGTATGGAATCACACGAGTTTATGGATTTATATTCAAAGGTATTGTATGAAATTTCCGTTCACTTGGACATTGGCTCATCAAAACTTGATGAGGAAGTGCAGTACAAACTTGATGGGTTTAATTAGAAAGAAATGAAGAAACTGAAAAAATTTATTAACTGGTTCAATAGACACTGCGGGTGGTTTTTCACCAATGGAAGAAAGCAATATCATATTGATAATTTACCTGATAAAAAATGAACTATAAGAAATTAATGACAGTTAAGAATTATTCTAAGATGGTGGGATTGACACCACAAAGAATATATCAACTTAAAGAAGAAGGAAAGATTCGATTTAAAGAAATAGACAAACGAAAATTTGTAATACTTGATTAATGACAAAGCAATTACCATTCTACCAGTTTGAACCCGCAGAACACTTGGCAGGGGATATTCAAATGTGTTCTTTGGCGGCGCAGGGACTCTTTGAGAACATAAAATGCGTCTACTGGATAAAAGGGTGTGAATTGACGCTCAAACAACTGAAGGGCAGATTTAATGAACCAGACCTCTTGAATGAGTTGATTGATAATGAGATTCTCAAAATAGAGGGTGAGGAAATATGTATTGAGTTCTTGGACAACCAATTCAATGAAATCACCGAGAGAAAGAAGTTGCTTTCAAAAGCGGGGAAAAAGGGTTGGCTTTTAAAGAAGAAGAAACAAGCCACCCTTAAGCCACCCTTAAGCGAGGTTCAAGCACCCCTTAAGCAACCATATAATATAATAGAATATAAAAAGAGTGTATATACGTCCGATTTTGAAAGTTTTTGGAATAAGTACCCTAAAAAGACTGGCAAGGGAGGTGCGTTCAGTTCGTGGAAGAAACTCACTAAGAGCGAGAAAGACAAAATCTCTGATGCTCTTGACTGGCAAATCCCAAGTGAGCAGTGGACAAAGGATTCAGGTCAGTACATCCCAAACCCTCAGACCTATTTGAATCAAAAGCGGTGGGATGACGCACCAACGGAAGTCAAGAAAATGAAGAATCAAGTATATAACTAAAACCTGAATTATGACTGGCTATGAAAAACAAATGTATGAAAGGGATTTGCCCCGCATACGGATAGCATTGGAGAGCATTGCTGAATCTCTGAAAGGGATTAAGAAAGAAACGGAAGAGGAAAAACCAACGGAAGAGGAAAAGCCAAGCGTTAAAAAGAGGAATTTATCAAAAAAATACCTGATTAAAAGGTGGGGGAGTGAGGATTGTGGCACTGTTACTTTTCACGAAAAAACGTTTACTAATTTCAAACTAGCGTTACGAGAAGCTAAGTATGAACATTCTCTTGGTTGGCATAAGGTTGAATTAATACAAAAGAAAAATACGTATTATAGAATAATGAGAACATATATAAATGAAATTCAAACTAATGGAAGGATTTACAAGGGCAGAAGACCACTACAATGAGGCTATCAAGTTGAGGACTGAAGGAATCAATGAAGGGCAACGGCTTAAACTGGGAAAACTGGATGAAATCTACCGTGTCAAACAAGGATGCACCACGTACATCACGGGCATCCCGGGACACGGAAAGACTGAATTTCATTTTGAAATCTTAATCAGACTCACTCAATTGTATGGTTGGAAACACTTAATTGAGTCACCTGAGACGGGAACTTCAGCAAGAATAGTTTATGAATTACAGAGAAAGGTGTTAAACAAGCCAGAGCAAGAGGCAACTGAGTCAGACTGGGAGAATGCTTTCAATGTGGTTAATAATCACTTTTTCCTCCTTGACTCTGACAAGAAAGACTTAGACTCAATTCACGAATGTATAGACAACACCCTGCTTGAGCAGAACATCAAGACGTTCTCAATTGACCCGTGGAACGAATTGGAACATAACTTTGAGGCTTATGGAGGTCGTCAAGACATTTACTTGGCTTTTCAACTGGGAAAGCTACGCAAAAAGGCAGAGAAATACAAATTGCATATCTTCATTATTATCCACCCTCACCAGTTGAAGAAGAATGCCTCTGGGAGTTATGATGCACCCACAATTTACAACCTTGCGGGGGGAGCAGAGTGGGCAAACAAAGCACAGACAATAATGTGTTGCTACCGTGAAAGGATTGTTGATGACAATGGCAATATCAATAATGAAATGAAGGTGATAATCCAAAAAGCCAAACCAAAAGAAGTTGGATTGAGGGGTGAGGAAAGTATCTATTATGACAAAGAGGTGCAAAGGTTTTATTATAAAAATGAATTGAACCAAACCATATATCAATGAAAGAACTATTTTTCAAACGCACGGCAATCACTGGAGCAATTGAGTCAATCATTGCAGATTTGGAAATAAGACACCAAGCAATCAAGGGCGACTCTAGGGCGGTGAAAGTATTAGAAAAGGAAACAAGGCAAGAGAAAAAAGACATACTCTCAAGGCACTGCCAAAATCTCAACCAAGTACATCAGTTTATCAATCAACAATTTGAATATATTAATAAATTATCTAAATAAAAACCAATTATGAAAAGCCAAAAAGTAACACAGTATATTTCCAATCTCAATTCTGGTTTCACAAAGTCCAGAACGCAATTAGTCTTGAATAAAATCCACAACAATCACTCTAGCAATATTTATGACTTAAGGAAAGAAAGGTTCTCCATTATTAATCCACAGACCCACCAAAGCGAGAGTGTATATATATCACACCAAACCCTCACCTCTGCCATATCCAACTTGATGGACTTGGGGATTGTTGAAATAAGTGGCAAAATAGAAATCCAAAAAAAGCACTACTCACTTTTTAAGGTGACCACTGACCCATCACGAATACAACGGAACGCTGAAAAGAGGAAGAATGACAAGATAGTTGCTTGGTTGAAAAATGGCATAGATTATGAATTACCCCCTACCCTCACAAGCCACCTTCAGCAATACAAGAACCAACTGGAAACCCAGAACAATCAACTGAATTTATTTTAAGAATCCTTTTGATATGGTGAAGAAAATGACTACCTTGCCAAAGGCAAAAAAGA
>Ga0098061_1000110_pt1 | contig 33343 bp, 47 predicted proteins | sample 22_taG_FD_92579 | JGI IMG/M metagenome (GOLD analysis project Ga0098061, IMG submission 92579) | Marine viral communities from the Subarctic Pacific Ocean - 22_ETSP_OMZ_AT15343 metaG | ecosystem: Environmental > Aquatic > Marine > Oceanic | place: Subarctic Pacific Ocean | collected 2015-01-20
AATAGCATTATCGAATTTTCCTAGTGAAGATGCCTGGCTATATGTCAAATCTGAACTTCCTTCATCAACTGATTCTTTCAAAGGCGTAATACCAACGATCTCTAATCCAACTCTAATGGTTTTCTTTAACATCTTAACGATTTCAGCCTTACTAATACCTGGCGGTATTTGAGCTGTGTATGTTTTATCGAATGCTTTATCACGATATACAACTGTATAACCTTTACTGATGTTTTCAGTAAGGTACTGTTTTAATTCAGATTCTAATAAAGCATTTAATTCTTTTGCATTCATATAAGAATTCTCCAGTCTAAATAATTTGTCTCTTATAAATATCGTAAACTATATTAATACACTAAAATATCAGACGATTTAACCCATAAAACTCTACCGACTTCATCATGAACTCTAATCTTATCCTTAGAAATAAACTCCTCAACTTTGACTTTAGTTCCTTTATAAACCATTCCATTAGGTGTCTGAGTATTATTAGATATAATATATTTGCTACCTCTTTTTATGTTTGACATATCGAAATCCCTCACTCATTAATTCTTCAGCATGTAATTTAGCTGCATGATGTGATTTAAACGGACCTGCAATCTTATGCTTACCCTGACATACAAATACTTCTATAGATCCCTTAGCTATCTTCTTACTAGGATATATTATGCGCTGTCGTATATCAAAGTACCCTACTTTAAGTAAATATGACCCTAATCTTGTCCGTTTACTGCTCTTCAAATTTATGCTCCTTATCACTTGTTACTATCTCTATATAAATATATACTTATTTATCTTCCCTAGGTCTCATCTTACGTATTTTCTTCTTTGAACGTGATTTAGAACTCCGTTGTCGACTATCATCATCATAATCGATTTTATTAATATTAATCTTTACCATCTCTACCATTAGTTTACTCTCACTTGCATTAATTTTATTGTATCTAAAAACTCTGTTATTGATATTGTTTCACGTCGATCTGTAATTATCTTCACATGCTCTAATGATTCAGGATCTTCTTCTACCATCTTCATTAATATCTTTAAGCCTTGACCAGCCCAGAACACATGGAAACTACTCTCACCTAGTAGATTACTATCATATGTAGCAGTCTCCTCTGTATCACCTGGCATCATTAAGAAATATTGCATCGTATTGGATTCCTTTTTGTAATTTGACCACTTTCAAGTACTCCCCATTTCTCTATAAATTGATTGTGAGAATAATTCTCTACAGCTTGATAATGACCAACTCTTGAACTCTTACTACCAAAATGATATACACATGCAGAGCTTACTTTATGCTTATATCCACCTAGTTCATAACGTAAATGAATATCATCATCTTCTCTAAATTTAGGAAATGTTTTACCATCTATACCAATATAATCTCTCTTATATACAGCGAAGAATAATTGAGTACCACCATCTATAACAATATCGTTTAATCTAATATTGTCAAACTTTTCCTTATCAAAATCATCTAATCCACAACCACAATCAATAACTACCTTACCTGGAAATGTCTCAGGAAATATGGGTGGCTCTATTCTAGTATATGATAATACAGTACCTGGTGTTATATCTCTACGGATCTTTTCAACAAACCCTTTTTGTAACACCATATCATTATGCAGTAACACTATAATATCACCGGTAGCTCTCGCAACTGCATTATTATAATTTACACCTAGAGTTACATCATCATTACACTCTTCAATAAGTTCTACTGAATTATCATTATTGTATAATTCTAGTATATTTTTACGAATATTATTTGTATATTCTCGGTTAGATGATAGTGTAGGTACAATAAGAGATACTTTATCAACTACACCCTTAATGCCACATATTTGATGAACATTATCAAATTCAGGCATACCTCCCCACTTAGTAACAAACTTTTTAGCATTAACTACTTCAGCTTTTGACTGTCGTTCAGAACTCATATTATTATTCTCTTCTAATCTATGACTACCTCTAGCACCAAAGTGATATATTAAGCTTGTTGATGTCGTTACAAACTTAAATCCTTCACGAACCATTCTCCAAAACAAGTCATGATCATCCCAACTCGTAGGAGCAAATTGTGGATCATTACCTCCGATGAAATCCCAATCACGCTTTTTAATTAAAGCACTCACTCCAAGTCCCCTTGTATACTCTATATCATTTTCCTCTTTGAACTCTTTTGACCATTCTTCAAACATACCAGTATCAAATGTATCATAGTAAGCTCCAAATGCATCTTGTGGTACAACTATATTACCTGGTGTGGTTCTTGAAGATGGGAACATTTGTGGCTCTACTCTAAATGAATTCACCCATAATCGCTCATCAGGATACTTATCAAATAAATCCATTAATGATTTATCCCAATTTTCAGTAACATAGAAATCAGAATGTAAAAACATAATGTATTCTGTATCAACTTTATCAGCACAGTAATTCATACCACCACCTATTCCTTTAGGTGAGTCATTCTTATCTATATAGACATCTAGATTATATTGCTCTTTAACACTCTCTAACCAGTCATCTGTACCATCAGTACAATTCTCTGCATGTATAATAAATGGTGCATCTTTATAATAGCTATTTTTACGGACAGAGTCGATAGCTATTTTTAAATATTCTAAATTATTATGTGTACTTATACAAAAACTAAGCATGGTAATTTGCTCCATTCGTTCTAAATTCAACAAACGTTTGATTTAATTCAGCATTATTTAAAAAGTAGTTATGCATATTACCATCTGCTTGTCTACAAAAATCACTCTCTTTAACTTCGATAGCTCCTGTCTTAAATGTTTGACTCACTAAATGTGATAACGTTATATTATCACTTACACCTACTTTCATTCCATTCTGCTCAGCTATCATACCTGAATAGAAATCAGCTCCCCATCCTAAAAATAATTCATCAGGAAACTTTACAATAGCTTCAGCTAGATCTCTTCTCATAACAGGACACATAAAATCTATAAATTGTACTTCACGTACCGTTCCTGTTCCCCAGTTCCACATTTGCTTCCAGAAACATTGATCTGCTCCTGTATTAGTTATTGCTGGTGAATAGAGTGATAAATCATTATCTCTCATCTCTTGAACCATGTTAGTTAATAGTCTAGGACCATGGAAGATTAAATCATTATTAAATAATACAAAGTACTCATGTCTACTCTGTAGAAAATATTCTAATACTATATTTAACCCACCACCAAAATATAGATTTTCTTCCAACTTATGTGTTGTAGAATTAGCAGGTTGTTTACTTGATCCATTATCCACAACCATTAATTCATGACTATTAAATGACTTATCATGTGTTAACTGCTTAATAAGATTATCAGTTAACTCTGGTTGATTATAGTTTAGTGTTGATATTAACATTAAAATCTCCCTACAGACATTTCTTTACTTGGCATTACTATTCCTAAATAATTCATTGCTAATGTTTCTTCTGTATTACCTCGCTGTTTACAAGTATCCATCTGCGCTTTATAGTGGAATGGCTTAAACCAAGACTCAGCTGGGATTGTTGGTATAACTTGCGTTTTAAGTTGATATTCACCATACCAAACTAATTCCCCTGGAACATAATTTAGTAAATCTGTATATGTTAGGTTGTTTGGCTTCATGTAATAATCTTTCATATGATTTAATACTTTAGTAGACCATAGATTAGGACATGTCCAATCATATATCTTACCTTTTCTATCAAATACACTCATCACTCTCCGTCTATCACTCTCATACCCATTTCGTATATTTTTTAACATATTAATATCAGTTTCAGCTACCCATGAAAACAAATCTTTATTCTCATGAATAGTTGTATAAGGTATATCATCTGTATACATAAAATCATTGATATAGAAATCACGTATGAAGTAAGAGTCTGCATCTATCCAGAAATAATTTTCACATAATTCAGTTTCACCAAACATTAATTTTACTAGCTGCTGTTTAGTGTGACCAGGCCAAGTATTCCAACTCTTATCAATTTCACTTCCAATAATCTCTTCATCAGTAATCACAGTATGCCCTAAATTAGAAAATATTTCATAGTCTCCAGCTGGAGCAGCGATATATACTTTTATATTATCCTTATTATGTCTATCTATTGATTCAATTAATTGAACAGTCCAGTCATAATGATTTCTGTATGATTTTATTAATAATACTATCTTCTCCACTATATAATTAACCCCGCTATTTCATATTTCTCTATGGTATGAACACCTTTTTTTGCACATTGAAAATCACTATGGAACGCTTTCAGAACATCTGATCTAAAGTAATATCTATGTTGCTGACTTACGAACTCTTTCAATGCTTCTGTTTTCTTATCATACTCAGAACTAATATCAATATACATATTAGGGCACCACTCATCTTGAGTACTAGGTGTATAATAATGAATAAGTGATATATTTTTATTACGTACTAATGCTCTACCAAAACCTGAAATAAATCTATGTTCGAAATGTGAATCAGTATTATTAGGTAGAAATATTGCATCATAGTTATTATCTAGTAATTGTTCTATATTATGAATCCACTGTTCTTCTGATAACTCTTTTAAGTATTTATGACCAGAGAATATAATATCAATATTATCACACCCAGATTTTGCCCAAACATTTCTCACTTCTTCAAGTCTATGTTCACCTGTAGTTTCATCACAGTCACCACCTTGAGCAATTTGACATAAGGTGAAATGAGTATCTTGATGTTTAAGAATAGTACCTAACATACTATATTCTACATCGTCAGGGTGAGGTGATAAACATAATACTTTATCAAAATTAAGTAGTTTCATATAAATATTCCAATGTATGGATAGGAGTAATATTGTCTTGATATATTACTTCTATACCTTCTTTTTTAAATAACTCTTCATTTAAATACGCTTTACCACCCTGCCCAGCAAGATAATGAGTTGCATTATATTCTTTACATAATATAAGCAATCTTTCTGAGGATAGCAACTCTTTTGGTGTATCTTCTACTATAGGTGTTTTTATATTTAAGATATCTCGTAAATGAGTAATAATATTTTTATTAGTTTCATATAAGTTATCTGATATATAATCATCAAGTTCAGTTATGATGTCATTATACTTCCATAACCTTTTCTTTATTTTCTTCCAATCAAAAGAATGATTGCTATATTTTTTATTAATAATATTATCAACACCTTTCTTAACACTCATAGTATTCCAATTACCATCTATATTAAATCTATTTTGATAACCACTTTTTTCATATTGACAATTTCCTAGTAGAATAAAAATATCTGCTTGTCTCATCTTCTCAAAGAACGGATACCATGGTACAAAATTAGGTTGATGTATTGTAACTATCATGATATATCTAACTCTCTTTTCTGTTCATCACTCATGGTATCGATGTGTACAGCTGTACCGCCATAAGATTCAATTAATCGAATCATTTGATTATAATCTGCATCATACCCAGATGGTTGCGCTGCTGTCCCCATACCACCGAAAGCAGGGTTACCTGCTCCATCTACTTTTACATTGTTAAATATAGGATGATATCCTCCAGCTGGATCTATACCTGCAAATATAAATGTTCTATATCCTATAAATTTTGCTAAGAAATTAGCAGCTGCAACGCCACAACTCCCAGGCCACTCGTCTAGTGGAGGGGCAATTTCTCTACCATTATTAATCTGCTCTACTTCTTCAGGTCTTAGTGAAGCATTTTTATGTAACTCATATAGGAGAATATCAAGATCATCAAATCGACCGTCATTAAAAAGCTCTAATAGTTTTGTATAATGTACTTCTTGATGCACTCCGTTAAATCTAGGATTATTCATTGAATGTAAATATGTAGGAATAATAAGAGTTGAAATTTTACTAAAATCTTCTTTATCTGTAATTTCAACTGTTTCAATATCATTATAAAAAGCATATGTAGGATCTTCACATAGTATTATTGCATTATTACATGCTGCTACATCATATTTATCTGATTTTTTTATTGAAAATGCACTGGGGCCTTTTCCTAGAATAATTATTGGTTTCATAGTTTTAACTTTTTATACATAAATTCTGCAAATTCAAAATCTAACGGTGTATCTATATCGATTGATTCAACTTCATTTAATACTTTAAAGGTAGGTGTATTTGTTATTATATTTCTATATGTAATCATATCATTACGAGATAAAATACATATACCATATGTTATTGAATAAATATCTGGTAAATCTTGACTGTTTGGTGAATTTTTGATATCATAATTTAGTGGCTTACCATCTAACCACATATGATGTTTAACTGGTGCTACTGTTACTAAGTTTGTTACACTTGCAGACTGAAATGTGTTAATAGAGTCAACATACGTTTCTTTTGATATTAGTGGACATGTAACTGGACTGTACATTAAATATTCACTTTTTATATTTTCAGCTAAGTTTTGAAAATATTCAGAATTATTTACTGCTGAACTAGCATAATATGGATCTCTATTGTGAACATCTACACCAAGCAACTCTGCAGTTTCTATAGCTTCATCTGAATCTGTACTGACTATTATTTTATCTATTGTATTAATTTGTAATAAAGTATTAAGTTTAATGCTTAACAAATTTGTACCAGCAAAATCTTTAAAATTTTTATTTTTTACCCGTTCAGACCCTTTTCTAACAGGTACTATTGCAGTGATCTTTTTTCTCATATTAAATTGTTGTTTCAAAATCTTTCGATATCATTAAAAATTCTTCAAACTTATCTTCAGTTAAAGGTATTCCACGTTTTTTTCGTATTTTCATACATCGCTTTTCTTTATCACCAGCTATCATAACATCTTCTGCAGAAGATTTTGGTAGTTTTCTAATTTCATTTGCCATAGTTGACAGATATAATTCAAATTGGCTGGTTGATGTAAACTTAGATATATCCAACGCTAGAAAAAAATGACTAATTTTTCTTTCTTGATTATTTGTTAAATCGTATAACGGGGCAATATGTTTACTCATAGGACCATTAGTAAGTCCAGAGCACAGTATTTCAATAACCATACCTAATCCAAATCCTTTATATGTTGCGATACTACTTAAAGTATTTGCAGTATGTGGATCAGTTGTAATATTTCCATTTACATCATATGCCCAATTATATTCTAATTCTATGTTTTGTTGTTTATAATTTTTTATCTTATTCCACGGTACAGTAGATGTAGCCATATCTAAACAAAACGGATCTTCATTATTCATAGGTGCCGAAAAACAAAATGGATTTGTTCCAAAGAATGATTCTTTACTGTTATGTGCATTAACTAATGCTTCTGTATTTGTTAGAGCAATTCCAATCATTCCACTCTTTGCAGCTATATCAGTAAAAAACCAAGCAGCTCCAAAATGATTAGAATTTTTAACACTTACAATACCTATTCCAGTTTTTTTAGCTAAATATATTGCTTCATTCATCGATTTATAACCTGCATGATGTCCTAATGTATTTTTAGCGTCTAATATAGCTGTAGAATTACTTGTATGCTTAAAACTCAATACTGGATTAATATTGAGTCTATTTAGCTCTATTTCTTTAAAATAGTGAGGAAATAAATGTATACCATGTGAATCTACTCCTCTTAAAGATGTATTAATTAATGAAGTTGTAAGAGTATTAGCAATGGTTGTAGGAACATTCTTTTTTATTAGAACATTATACATTACATTATTAAACTTATTATAATTAACTAATTTCATTCTTAATCCAATTTAATGTTTTCGTCCAATCTGTGTGCCTATAAGCATTATCATCTACATACAATATAGCTCTCGGCTTTTCTGCTGTAATTTCAGATACATATTTTAAAATATTATGCTTTTTAAGCCAAGCTTCCACTAATTCAGTACCAGTTTTACCATTTACTAATGGCCTAGATGATTTAGCTTTTGCTGTAAAAATAATAATCTTATATGTTTTAGATAGTTCTTTAATTGCTTCTATAGAATGTGGTAATGGATCTCCATAACATGTACCATCATGATACCCTTTATTAAAATTATGAATAACGCCATCAAAATCAATAGCTATATTATTTTGATCATCTTCAAACCCAGGAGGAAATATTTTCATGTCCATTATTTAATCTTTTCTAATTGTTAATATTATAGTATTATCAACTACACCATCTAATTTTGTACTTATTTGCTTAATATGATATGCAAGTCCTACTTCACCAGGTACTGTAACTAAATAATCTTCTCCTTCAATCGTACGAACTAATCCACCTTTGAGAAATATCAAAAGATCAGCATCTAATTTATTATTAATAATGTCAATATCTGATATATTCTCTACTGTTAATATACAATTACCGAATTCATACGTATTAAATTTATTTACAACTGGTTCTTCTATCCAAAGACAGTCTGATTTTTTAGGTATTTCGAAACTAGAATCTTCATATGATTTAAACTCTCTACCGTAATTATCTGATAATCTTACTAAATCATGCTTATCTTTAGGGGTTTCTACTTCTAATAATAATAATGAGTCTGATAATGCCTTTGTAGAGTGAAATAATCCTCTACGTAAAGTAGTTTTACCTAGACCTTTTATAATTTTTTTACCATCAGGTATTATAGATGGTAGGCATGTAATCTCTCCGATACCATCTAATATAATTAAACCAGTATTTTTTTTCGGATGACAATGAAGTGATGTACTTTGATCTTTACTGATATTAAGAAACCAAATTCCAATTTCATCATTCTCATAAACTAAGTATTCATAACCCCATGGTTTTTTTACTATACTATTATCATAACTCATTAGCTACTCTCCTGCTATTATATGTACTTATTATAGATCTTAACCATTGATGATTATTTCTAAAGTGTGGTGCTGAAATAAAGTGATTATCAACAACAACATCCTCCTCTAAATAAATTGCTCCAGAATTAATAACATCATCTTTCATACCTTTATAACATGTTACACGCTTACCTTTCATTATTTGTGCTGAAATTGTAGTCCAAGCTCCATGACAAGTTGTAGCTATAATTTTTTCATTGTTATCCATTTCTTTGATAAATTTTAATATAGATGTAACTTGTCTAACTCGATCAGGTCCTTCATGTCCACCTGGAAGTATTACCATATCAAAATCAGACTCCTGTAATTCGCTCAAAAGTAGTGTCGGTGTCACAGGTTGTCCTAGTTTCCCAGTTACTGTATTATTATTAGAAGTAACTACATCTACTTTAATGTTCTCTTCTTGAAGCCTGTAATATGGATATGTAAATTCACTATCTTCAAATCCTTGACCAACTATTATTACAGCTGCATTTTTCATAATATAACTTACCTTTTTTTATTTACTATAATATAAGAAAAATAATTATACTTTCAAACTAGTATCTACTAAAATTGGGTGTATATTTGATTTAAAATCTTCAATTGATCCAATTTTAATAGTATCACCATGTCGATCTTTCGCTAGGTGATAGAATGAACGCCGAGTATGTCCTACATTACATATACCGATTTCATCACTCAACGCTTTTTCTATAATTTTAGGTGCTATATTATCTACATAATCTTGCGACGTCCATTTATCAATATACCCTGTATCAAAGGGGAATTTAACATCGCAAAAAGATGTTCTAATACTTAATGAGTTATCATAGATACGCACAGCCAATTCACCTGCTGCTTTTGTTTTTGCATACTTAGATATCGGATTAATCTTATCATTGATATGATAATTTCCTTTCTTACCATCAAAGACGTGATCTGTTGAAATATATATTAATCTAATATTACGCTCCATACATGCGATAGTAATATTACTAGTTCCCACTATATTTGTTTCAATAGCTTTTGCAGGAATTTTATCAACAATTTTAAATTTAGCAACAGCTGCACAGTGAATTAGAGTATCAGGTTTAGAATAATCTAAATATTCTCTCACAGCTTGTAGGTCTGTAACGTCGAATAAACTATGGGATGGTATATCTAATTTAATATCTCTACGATTAATAAGTTCATGTTGTAAATGGGTCCCAAGAAGTCCTGAACCGCCTGTAATTAATATCTTCATATAACCTCTTTAAAAGTATTTATGTTGTAGTATTTGTTATTTGAAAAATCATATTTATCTAAATCTATATTAGATAATATTTCTGCAACAGAATCTTTAGGAGAGTATTTTGCTTTGAATCCTAAAACATCCTCAATACTCGATGTACTTACTTTATAATTTCGCACATCTTTAATATCTAGATAATTTAATTTCGTTTCATATCCTTTAGATATTAATGCAGTATGAATGATTTTACCCAACTCTCCTATAGTATAATTACCACCTGATAGATTATATACACCAGATACATTATCATCACTTTCAATGGCTAATCTATAACCTTCAATTACGTCTCTGATATCAATGAGTGGTCTCCATAAATTTGGACTATTAACATTAATCTCTCCTTTTGTAAAAGCAGTCATAAGCATAGTATTAATTACTAAATCGTATCGCATACGCTGTGACCACCCTCCTACTGTACCTTTTCTGAACAATATAGGTTTAAAGTTATCATCTTCTAATATACTAATACCTCGCTCACATTGTAACTTCGATATACCGTAAGCGTATGATGGTTTTACTTTACTACTCTCTGTTAGAGTTCGATTTTTTGTATGGCCATATACACTACAGGAACTAGCACATATAAATCTCTTAACACCCGCTTCTTTTGCTATAAAAGCTAAGTAAGTAGGTATGGCACTATTCTCAATAAAGTTTAGATCTGGTCTATACATAGCCATAGGGTCATTTGATAAGCCACCTAAAAATAATACAGCATCAAAACCTACTAAATCATCAGTAGTGATATTACGAATATCACCACGTATCTTTCTAACATCAGCAGTAATATTATCACCAAACCAAAAATGATCATATACTGTAATATTATAATCTTTTGCTAATTCATTACAGAATCGTGTACCAATATAACCTGCTCCTCCAGCTATAAAAATATTTTTCATATAAATTTTGGATCCTTTTTGTAATCTGAGAATGATTGTGCTAAGTTATCCTTCTCAGATAATATTATTTGTGACTTATGCATTCCCCAATCAATGTTCAATCTTACATCAAACGGATGTATTGCTCCTTCTGTAGCACTATTATGCAATGCAGTATTTTTGTACATTAAATGAGTATTATCTTGTAGTGATATAAATCCATGAGCAAACCCTGGCGGTACCCATACAATCCTATTAGTTACATCAGATAATTCAAATTGCTCTGACATACCAAATGTAGGTGAATTCTTTCTAATATCAACAATAACGTCAATACCTGAGCCTACTGGTACTCGTACTAGCTTACCCATCGGCGCATCCCATTGATAATGGAGGCCTCGTATAACGCCTCGCTTTGATTTAGAGTGATTATCTTGCAGGAACTCTACACCTAGTATATTCTGAATTTGCTGATTATAAGATTCCATAAAGAATCCTCTAGTATCTGTATACACAGTAGGTGTAAATACTTTTACATCTCTAAATACCGTTGATTGTAATACTTCCATTATACTCCTACTCTCTTTAAGAAGTCACCGCAATCATACATTATCCTATCTGATATAGTTTCTTTATGCGCTTCAGTGAACCATTCTGTAAATGATTGCTCATCAACGACTCCTGTATGTCTGTCGTTTGTCTTAAATAATTCTTGACTTTCCATCCTTAGTTTATATAATAAATTCATATCAACTTTATCAAAATGCACTAAGTATAACCTAGAATGTTCAGATATATCAGCTTGTGGGTGAGTTTGTAATTCAGGATGGTAGTGAGCATCAGCATGAGGCCAACGACCACAAGTTGTACCATGTCTCCCAATCATCCAATCAACAGGTACTCTAGTTATACACGCTTTACTTTTTGATGGAAACCATCGACACCACTTCCTTTGCTCTGAAATAGGTTTAGATAAATCTAATGGTAGTTCATCACCTGTTTGAATCACTTCTATACCACGAGGTCTTATTATAGGCTCTTCAAATGTATTTAATACGTTTATTAAATCACCGCTCTCATGCCATAGTAATTCATCTCTATCTAAGAATATAACAACATCAACTCCCTTATTCAATAATATATGTTGAACATTATTTATAATAGGAGCTTCGACATCATGATATCTACCATAATCAAATTCTTGAAGATCATCCCATACAACACATTTATCTTTTCTATAAATGTCATTTGCAGACTGCACTCGAGTAGCATCTATATTATATCGTTTTTTTAATTCAGCAACCATATCAAAATTAGATAAATTATTCACTAAAAATATTAAATTTTCAGGTTTAAATCCACTATCTAACCAATGCTTTACTGCAATATCCATTAACCAATTGGGTGGTCTTTCACAATTCGTTATTAACTTAACCTCTCTCATTATAAGCTCTCGTAAAATTTATTCTGAGCTTCCTGTCTACCAATATTCTTTGGATGGTACAACGTAAACTTCTCTTCTGGTGGTAAATTTACAAATTTAGTATATCCTTTAAGTTGCTCGTGTACCGGCTTCATCCAATAGATTTCAGGTTTGTTTCTATATATTCTCATTTGCCAATCAGGGAAGTTTACCCAACCTCGATCATCAACACGCCAACCCCATTTCTGAATATGAGCATCTGTAATACCTGCAACTGTATTTACTCTTGGTACCCAGTATGCTTCTGTACCTGGATTAGCTTCTAATATAAATGGTAGTGCTTGAATGAGATATTCATTTGGCAATTCATCTGCATCAATTTGAAATATCCAATCTCCACTACAAGATGAATTTAATTTATTTTTATATTGAGCAAAGTTATTATTTAATGGAAAGGAGTAGTGATGATAATCATCATACTGAGCCTTGCTTTCATAACTTTCTAATACATCATAAACTTCTTCTGTAGTTTTACCACTATCTGTCTGTACTACAATTTCATCCTGATCTCGTTTATGTTCTATCAGAAATTGTAATAATTTATCTAACTCTCTGTGCTCATTCCAAGCAGTAATTGCATAACTTATTTTCATAATAACCTTAATATACGAATTTTATTTTAATCTATCAAATATTTGTTAATAAGAGTCTCATCGAATTCATAATCAATTAATCGCACTGAATTTATCTTTCTTACATTGAATGTTCGATAACAGTCTTGTAAATTATCTCTCAATTTACCAGCATAGAACCTTCTAGATGATACATCCATTACAACTTTCGATACATTAACACCTCTATATTTTTGAAATCTAGGAATGTATCTAATACCTATATCGTCAACGAAATCAGTGTAAGCTCTATGTGATACATTTTCCATTGATATAGCGTGCATCTTACCTTGAAAATTTGCATTCAATACTGTTAAGACATATCGTTTGAGATTACCTTTTTCAGGCTTATACATCATCTCAACAACCATACCTTTCTCTAACTGTGCTTTTGCAATTGCTAACTTTTGATTAGCTCTACGTAGATGCTCGTTAAGGTGCTTCACTACAACATTCCTAAGTAAACTAACGCTTCTTGAAACTTTTGAAATTTCTTTGCATCCTCTATAGCAACTCTAGTCTCTCCTGCGTCTCCTGAGTCTTTATATGCATCCTTCTGCTCCACCTCCATAGCTACTACAGGTGCAACTAGCCATTCGTAGTCATTAGGACTACCAGCTGGGAATAATATTCCGGCTGGTAGTGCCATAGTTGTTAGATACCAATACCTACCATCTTCAAGTTTCCGAGTCGATCGTATTAAAGCTGTAATTGTTGCTTCATATTTAGCAACTGATGTATCATCTTTAGTAAATGATTTACGTGTAAAGTATCCTGTTTGAATATTAAGTTTATCGTCACCATCTGCAATTATATTAGACATCTTGTTTCTCCAGTTTTGGTAGTTTAACTGGATTTAGTTTTGGTAATTTTGGTAGTACTAATTCCTGCTGTTTAGGAAATTCAGGTACGTTTCTATTTACCATATCTTTAAATACCTCATCCATCTTCTCTAAAGTGAAGTTAGACTTCACATACTGTGTTTGCTTCCGGGATGTCTCTAAATATACTTTATAATTCTTAACTACATCCTTTAACACCCCTGACGCATATCCATGATTAACATAGAACCACTTTGATTCAGGTATTATTACATCTTTCCATGTAGCACTATCGTGCACAGGCTTTAACTCACCAGGTAATCCAAATCCGTACTTATCTAAGAAATCAATGTGACCTGACCAATTAGTAGCTACTACTGGCTTACCTGTTACGCTGAATTCTAGTAAAGGTCTTCCAAATCCCTCTCCGTGAGTAAAGCTAACCATAGATTTAACTTTAGGGTGATTATACAATCCATTCATCTCACTCGGTGTTAAGTCTCCGTGGAGTAAATATATATTAGGTAGTTTGTTACTACCCATCATTGCTTTAATTCCGTTGATACGGCGTATCATATCTTCTCTATCTATAACACTAAATGTAGCTGATGATGTCTTTATTATCAAAGCTGGTTGGTTCCTTGGAGCTTGATCTTTAAATGTGTGTAAGAATGTTTGTAACATTCCACCTACATCTTTCCTATCATGGTGCAGTTGTCCACTCAACCAATGTCCGACAAATAAGAAGCAAAAATCTTCTGGTATTTCATCAATCGAGCTTACGATCGTAGCTGGTAGCTTACTCTTATCTGTAATCTTATTATAAGTGTTTAAATCTAATCCTTCAAATAGCACTTCAATAGGAGTAGTAACTCTCAACTCTCCAGTCTTCTGACCTGTATTTTTATCTTGCTGATCATATGTTGTCTTTTCAAAAACCTCTTTTGAGTGTTTTGATGGTACAATAATAAGATTCATTCTATTACATCCTTGAACCCATGGAGCTGATATCAAATCAGTTTCCATTCCTGCTGTAATACCTATATTATACTTACCTACAGGTTGAAATTCATTTGGTACTGTAACTTGTATCCATACATCTGGTTGTGCTTCTAAACCACCAATACATCTAGTTATGATATCTTGATCAGTATCAGGATTCAGCGCATTCCGTGGACACCCTCCCCATACTTGATCGAGAATCTTAATATCAAATTTATCCATAGATATTAGACTTCTAATTAAATCTCTTGAGTGATCTCCATACCCGCTTCTACTTGATGCAGGGCAACTAATTGCTAAAACTGGTTTCATTATATTAAAGCTCCATGTGGATAGGTTATTTTTTCTACATTTGTATTAATTAAGGTGAATTTTGCTCTAGGCTTCCACGTATCAAAGCACCCTTCAATCGATGTAATCATAGCATCACACATACCTTCAGATGTGAATCCATTATCAATAGCCCATTTGCGACCTGCTTCACCGCATACTACTCTCTGTTCCTTAGACATATTATACCACCACGCAAATCCATCTTCAATGCTCTTAACACTAGGTCTTGAATCATAAATATATGGAGTCATAGGTGATCCTTGTAGATTCATCTGCGGCCATAATGGGTAAACCCACTTACCCCAATCTTCAGAAATCTCACCTGTACTATTACTCGGGATGTCTTTTGTTAAATGCTTAACATTGAATGGCTCACCATCTTCACATATGAATCCCATTTGATCTTGTAACCCGCCAACTACTGTTGCTATCGTCGGGGTACCTGCCATTAATGATTCCATATGAGATAGCCCAAATCCTTCTGCAGATGATGGATTGCAAGTAATATCAGCTATATTATATAAATAATTTAATTGCAGTGGTGGTAGCTTACGGTTACTAAAGATAATATCATAATCTGGACATAACGCATGTTTAACTGCAAGAAGGTCAGTCCCAGCTTGATCAGATATATCAGTATGCATTATTAGTGCACACTTTTTAGCAGAATCACTTGGTAATGTATCACAGAACTTTTTAAATGCTAACATTAAATCACTTGGACGCTTACGGTGAATGTTGCGACTATTAAATAGCGCTAGAAAATCATACTCCTTACCATTAAGTAATTTATCCTTAAAAGCTATATACTCACCATTATTTACATCTATTGGATAGAATATATCTGTATTTATACCATGCGGTACATATGCTAAATCTACGCCTTCTACTCTAGGCTTGCGCTGGCATACATGCTTATTAATATTATATGTCTGTTTAGATATAGCCATTAATAAATCACATGTTTCATAGAAATCTTCATTCCAGTGTGGAAATGGTAGATCATCCCAAATATTATAATATAATAATGGCATAGTCTGACGCAGCTCATGCTCCATATCATACAACCAACCCCAGAATCTAGGATCTGTAAAATGCATAATAGCATCAGGTTTCTCTATTTGAATAACTTGACGTAATATATGTTGATTACCGTATCCTGATGTTGCATATACTTTCAAATATGCGTCTTGTACACCTGTATAATCTGTAGCCGCTTTACACATATCTATTACCTTATTCTCATCCGGATGCTTAACTGCTCCACCAATCTGTACCCAGTCGTATTTATGTAGAGTTCCCATAACGAACTCTTTTGACATAGTACCTACACCTGAATGCAATCTCAAATCATCTGATAGTAATAATATTTTTTTCTTATTAGTAGTTTGTAACTCTGGTACTTGCATATATTACCTTTTTGTAATTAACTCTCTAAACTCATTATCATTAATATATAACTCAACTGCTATGTTAACTAGTTTTTGAAATGTGATATTATCTCGTATGCATAACATTTTAAATTTTTTATGATTGTCTTTATCGACATTAACGGAGGTTAGCTTCGTCTTCATTTTATCCATAATTATACTCCCTGTATATATAAATATACATATATACAAAAATATTATGAAATAATAACAACTTTTTTACCTTTTTTTCTCGCTTCTCTAAGGGTATGCTCTGAACCAGGTGATGGTATATTATAAGGTACGAAAGCAATTAGATAATCTACAAACCCTGCTAACATAGTATTCCTCTGAAAAAAGTATTTTGGGTGATATTCTTTATCATAGTACGAAGCGCGCATGGTAGAGTATAAATTACGCTGTGTGTGGGCAGGATTAAATTCTAAATATCTACAATCTAACTCTAATGCAAACTTTCTAGCATATTTATCTGCTCCATTCTGAGCTCCTCCAGATACAATAGTTAAGTCATTACCGAATTTACGTTTTAGCTTAAAGATCATCTCTTTAATCTTACGCTTATTCTCATACTGACGCGAACCTATTATACCTACTCTCATTACTACTCCTCAGGAGATGATTGATCAAGCAGAGTTGTAACTGTCTGAAGCTTACCTTCTGCTTTACTGATACAATCTATCAATTTATCACACTCTGCTACAATATTAGAATGATCACCTACACCTACAGCAGTTGATAAATATGTTTGTAGATTAGCTAGACTCTCTAATCGTTCTGCTACATACTTTGCTTTTAATGCATCTACTATTAATTTTGACATAATTACTCCTTTAATCTTTCTTTTTTAGGACAAAGATCTACTTGATCTTTAAAGTCACAGTATTTACAATGTTTATTATTTTTACCTGCGAAAGCTATAAAGCTTCCATCAGTATTATGTGATCCATCTGCTTTAAAGCCATGCTTAACAAACGCTTCTACAGACTCAGCAACACGGTTCACTGTCGGTACTCCTGCAGCAGGCTCAAATAATTGAACACGCTTCTGCGGGAAGTCCAGACCTTCGTATAGTCGTCGTTTAACTATAAAATACTTAACTCTAATATTTTTAATAGGGACATCAAATTGTTTAGCATAATATGACTTATATAATACTAATTGAGATGTCTTAATCTTATCTGCTTTCTGATATTTATTCCACCCCATAGTAGAAGTTTTGATATCGATAACCTCATATGTATTATCTCTAAGATCCTTTATAACTAAATCTATATAACCAATAAAGTTAACATTTTCATTACAGACCATCTTTTGATTTATCGGTATCTCAACACCAATTAATTCAAAGTTACGTTTAGCAAAGTACTTACCTCGATTTTTAATAAAGAAATCAATAATAGCAATACCATCATCGTAAAATTCTTGCATCTCTTTAGCACTTGTAAACGTGGGCTCTTGACCCATAGCCATAGCTTTACGATACTCTTTAGCCATAAAGTTTTGCAAATGCATTCCCCAATCTTCTTTCTCAGCTGCAGCTGCTGAATCTTCATACATAATTGTAAGATATGATTGCAATACTTCGTGCATAGCAGTACCAAACAGGGTGTGGATTGATTGAGAATATGTACCAAGCTTATCTATATAGTTAAGCTTCCATCTCTTAGGACATGTAGCATATTGCGAATATTGACTATATGAAATTCTACCCATTCTTCACTATCTTAATTATCTTTTCTAAATATACAGCTAAATCCATTGCTTCTTCTTGAGCATGTGTTAACCACTCTACAGTATTAAGATCAGTGCGCTCCATAGTAACACCATACTTATTCTTACCTGTTTCAGCTCTATCTTGAATCTTTTTTGCTACTGCATCTTCTATCTTACTCATACTATACCTTTATTAGCTTCTTTATCTCTTTATCAGTACGTCCATACTTCTTCAAAATTGATATTAAGTCTAATATACGAACCTTATCTTGAAAAAACAACTCTAAATACATTTTTATTTCATCTCTAGATACTTCATAATACTTACATAATACATCAATAAGCTCAGAATTATATTTAGTACTCTTCTTACCTTTAATATATTTTGTAAATGATTTTTTCTTAGGTAACAAACTAGATAACATCTTGTAATGAATCTCTTTATCTAATCCATAGTACGGCTGTATTAAATCTATAACATCAATAAATCCCTTATTCATAGATAGCCATTTGTTCATCATATATGGTGAATATGATTTCCAGTCTGATTCTGTATATGAATTAGGATCTACTTTTTTATAAGTTACATTTGCGATATGTTCAAATATCGGTTTAGACATTCTGTGGTAGAAACTCGTCGTTTATATGTCCACATCCATCACATTTATACACCTCTAATGGAAATAATGCTTTCTGACCATTAGGTGATAGCACAGCTGATATTTTTTTAAATAGCATCACTGGTACGAACATTTGACCGCCACACTCATCACAGCACACATCTTCTAAATCTTGTGGATTTATCTGCACTTGTGGATTCTGATTCATATTTATCTCTTTACCCATTATATTACTCCTAATATTTGATTAAACATTGACATAACATTTATTTCTTTATCTACTGCAAATGAAGCTTGATACTGTGTCTGTGCAATGATTGTTATTACTGCAGCAGCATCTGTACTATAATTATCTACATTGTCGAATAAAAATCTAAATAAATCTTCAAATGTTTTTACTTTACTATCTGCTACTATTTGTCTTATCTTTGTAAATGACTTACCATTTTGTAACTCATCTAATATCTTTGTCATATAATCAGCTTCTAATAAAGATGCTTCATCTACTACAATTTTTCCGTTAACAACTTGACGTTGTAGTGAATTAATACTCCGTCTAATATCAGGGTAAGTAGAGTTAACAATAGTCACTATAGCTTCTTTATCATCAGCTATTGCTTCACTTTTAGTGATAGATAATAATCTCTCAGCGACATCTTTTCTAGACGGAGGTGTTACTCCAAATACTTGACATCTACTTTGAATAGGATCGATGATCTTTTCAACATAGTTACATGTTAATATAAATCTAGTATGTTTAGAAAATGTCTCCATAAGATTTCTTAAAGCAGCTTGCGCATTTGGCGTCATATAATCAGCTTCATCTAATATAATAACCTTTAATGGTTCAAACCCAACACTACTAGCAAAGTCTCTAATCTTATTACGTACTGTATCTACATTATTCTCATCTGATGCATTAATGTAGATGTAATCGCAATCTATATTTTTAATTATAAGCTTTGCTAATGTTGTTTTACCTGTACCTGCTTTACCGTATAAAAGGAGATGTGGTATGTCACCACTCTCCAAATATACTTTAACTTTACTAGTAATATCTATATTACCTATATATCCCTCTAATGTATCAGGTCTATACTTCTCTGTCCAAATTGTATGTTGTTCTTGCATACCTTAATATATGAAATTTTTTACATCATTCCAAATCCACCACCCATTGGATTAGGAGTAGATTCAGAATCATCTTTTATATTAGTTACAACACATTCAGTTGTAAGCATAGTACCTGCAACAGATGCTGCTTTTTCTAATGCAGTTCGAGTAACTCGAGTTGGATCAATAATTCCTTCTTGAATCATATCAACTACTTTTTCATTTCTAACATCATATCCCATCTGTCCATCCATTCTAGATTTCTGCACTTTACCCCATATGGTGGTAGGATTTTCACCTGCGTTTCTTAAGATGGCTTCAAATGGCGCTCTAATAGCTTCAATAACAATATCTCTACCTATCTCTTGCTCATCATTATCACACATTGTCATATTAGTATCTGCTATATGTCTTAAAGCCATTCCACCGCCAGGTATTATACCTTCATCAACAGCTGCTCTAGTAGCTGATAGAGCATCTTCAACTCGATCTTTCTTTTCCTTTAACTCTAACTCTGACTCAGCTCCGATTCGTAGAATAGCTACACCGCCTGCTAACTTACCTAAACGCTCTTGCAATTGCTCTGTTTCATATACAGATTCTGAATTATCAATCATGGTTTTGAGTTCTTCAACACGATTACTAATTTCATCTGCTTTACCAGCACCATCAACAATAGTTGTTGATTTATTACTACTTGTAATTAATTTTGCAGAACCAAACTCAACACCGGTTACATTCTCTAACTTCATTCCTTTCCTAGGAGATACAACAGTTGCTCCTGTCACTGTAGCGATATCTTCTAGCAGTGCTGTTCTTTTATCACCAAATCCAGGTGCTTTAGCAGCTGCTACTTTCAACGTACCACGAGCACTATTTACTACTAATCCAGCTAATGCTTCACCATCAATATCTTCTGCAATAATGAATAGAGATTTAGAATTAGCAATACAGAATTCTAATATCTTTACTAGTGGCTTAATACTTGTAATCTTACCATCATATATTAGAATTTGTACATCTTCCATATGAACCACCATCTTTTGCTGATTATTAATAAAGTATGGTGATAAATATCCACGATCAAATTGTAGCCCTTCAACAACTTCAAGAGAATCCTCAGCTGTCTGAGACTCTTCAACAGTAATTACACCTTCAATACCAACAGAATCCATAGCTTCAGAAATTAAGTTTCCGATATTCTCATCATTATTAGCAGATATAGTACCTACTTGTCGAATCTCTTCTGTACTCGAAATATTTTGTGACATCTCCTGCAATGATTGTACAATATGCCCAACAGTTTTATCAATACCTTTCTTTAACTCAACAGGATTTGTACCTTTAGTTACCCTCTTATATCCTTCATGAAGGATTGCTTGAGCTAATACAGTTGCAGTTGTAGTACCATCACCTGCTTCATCATTAACTTGGTTTGCAACTTCCTTTACCATTTGCGCTCCAGCATTCTGTAACGTATCTGCAAGTACAATCTCCTTCGCTACAGACACACCATCTTTAGTAGATGTATACACACCGTGACCTTTTTCTATTACAACATTTCGTCCCTTAGGTCCCAATGTTACTTTTACTGCATTTGCAAGCTTATCAACACCTGCTAGTAGCTCTGTACGAGCATCTTTACCAAAATCTAAATTTTTAGCCATTTTTTATTCCTCTATAATTGTTAATAAATCTGCTTCTTTACAAATTAGATACTCTTCACCTTGATAATCTAACTTCTTTGCACCAAATTTTGCATACACAACTTTACTACCAATCTCTACCTGCATATTATGACGTTTTCCGTCCATTAATACAGCTCCAGGTCCGTGTGCTACAACTTCTGCCTGCATAGTTGCTTCTTGTGATGTATCAGGTATAATAACACCACCGTGTGTTACATCCTGTGCATCAATAGGTTTAATAACCACATTGTCGTTTATCGGTATAAACATAACTCTCCTTAATCTATTTGTTTATTTACTAAATAATATTCCGCGTTATAATTACTTGTATTAAATGAAACGCGCATTAAACCTACCGGGCTAATTTCTATTTGACCAGGTATTCCTTTATTTGCTACTAATATATCTCTCATCGTATCAGATGAAAAATGTATAATCTCAACATCCTGAGAGTTAGTACTCTTTACACCATATGATATAGTATTTGAATTTATATCTGAATATCCAAATATTAACTCTGTACCCATTGCATCACTAGTAACTGTAAAATAATTACATTCAGGTAATGCTCCTGTAGCTTTTAAGAATCTATTACTAAACTCATCATCTACAGTAATATTGCATACAAATGTCGGTATCATTTTCAATTTACCAGGATTCGGTATAATGTCTAATTGACCTAATACATATCCAGCAGATGTGTTATTATCAGATATATCTAACGCTACAGGTGTTCCTTTCTGCTTGCGTATATCAATAATAATATCATCATCTAGTATTGATAGCATTCGCATCAATTGATCTGTATTAAATATACCTATTTCACCATCTAGTAAATCAACATTGTTTGCAGATACAGTACCTCTACATGTCTTATCAGGTGTCTTGAACGCTGTAGATAATACATTATCTTTCACAGTCCACTTTACTGATTCAACATTATTTCCTAGTGCATATTTGCTTATAAAACCTGTAATTAGTGTCTTATTCATAACCTTCTTTTTATACTAATAAATATACGAAAAATAAATTAAACCACCTACGAGAAGTCGAAAAATTTATTAATTTGTTTCATATCATGATTAGGTACTTTACCCCATTTGAGTGCATCGTAGAACGAACTCAGTTTATTATGTAACTCTCTATCAAATATCTTATCATAATTAACATACTTAGATATAAACTCTATAATTTGATCTGGATCATCATAATTTTTAAATGCCATAGCATCTAACCCCTGTGGGTTAGTTTTTAAATATACCCATTTGATTTTGTCACCACTACGTATTTCACCTAACTCACCTGATTCTATTCTACGTAACATATTATTATATGCTACAGCAGCTTTAACATGTGCAGGAGCTCCTTTCTGTAACTCTATAATACCATCATCTTTAAATACATGCTTCTCAATATTTTTTACACCTGTTGATTTAGCGATCTCTGATACATCCATCTCCTTCATCTTATCTCTAAAATCAACTATCATTTCATCAATAGTAAATTGAGTTTTATTCTCTAATATACTCTGCAAAACATTAGCTAAAAATTTTCTCATAGCAGCTGGAAAGCTAGATCTTACAACATCAATACCTTTTACATCTAACTTATCACAAGGATGTCCCTCTTGATTAATCACCCACTGTGCATATCTCTTTTTTGCTATCCATATCCCTGATTTAGATATTAGCTCCTGCTTTATATCAAATCGATGTATATCTACATTATGTATCCTCTTTGCATATAAATCATACATCTTATTGATATAATCTTGAACTTCTTCTGCAATAGGTAAAATTGCTTTTGTCATCGCAGTTTTATCTTCAGTATCAATATGCGGATATCGCTTATTAATTAGTGGTAGTGCACTTAAGAATACTGAGTCTGTATCTGTATATATAATATAATCGATATCTTTTGTACCTATCTCGTCGTTATAAAACTTACTGCCAAACTCACCAGTTGCTTTAATTAATTGTTGACCTGTAGCTGTAACAGCTTCAGCATTATCAATATCAAAGAATCTAAATGATTTCAATCCTAATACACCGTACATAGAATTAAGTAAGATTTTCGTTACATATTGCATTTGATCAAAGTAAGCGGCTTGCGCTTCATTACCTTCCTTCTCAAACTTCTTACGTAAATTTTTATACTCAACTCTCTCTTTAAACCATCTATCTAATATAGCAGGAATCAGGCCAGCTTTTTCCGTCTTGTAAATAGCTCCATTAGATCCAATTGAACATTTCTCAGTATTTAGAAATTCAAATATCTCATCACCTTTCATATCTACAGACATCTTACCATCAATATCTAATCTCCAATCTCGAGACTTTCTACTTCTAAAATCATCTGTATTAAAGTCATCGAATTTTCCAATTTTTGTTTCTGGTGATATATTCAACGTCATAATAATAGATGGGTATAGTGATGTTAAATCTAAATCATATATCCAATCATACCTACCAGGATTTGGCACTTTTACGAATGCACCAGAAAATTTACTTTCTTTAACAACATCCTGCGGCTTATTCTTTGTGACTACTCCTAATCTATGAGTATGCGTTAGTATAGCTCCTTCAAGATATGCAGATGTAATATGTATTTGTTGATATGGAACATGACCTTTATGACATATTGCTCTAGCTAAATCTATAAATTTAAGTTTATCATCTAACCTCTTGACAATTTCAACATCATTTAAGTTATATTCAATATACTTATTGATATCACTAGCAAATAAATCATCTAGATTACCATCGTATTCAATCTTACCTAAATTTACCTCATCTTTACCAATTGCATCTAATCGATATGTTGGCTTCTCACCCATAGTAAATTTCTTATACAATAACATATAATCTAATATAGATACACCTTCTATAAACCACTTATCAATACCATCTCTATATGAAATCCTACCAACAGGGCTTAACTTACGAGCTGCATCATCTCCTAATACGCGACCAATCCTATTAATTAGATATGGGATATCAAATCCTTCAACATTCCATCCCGTTAATACATGTGGTGCTATCTGGGCATATTTATCTAGAAATATCTCTAATAGTTGCTGCTCATCTCGACACGATATAATCTCTACATTACCCTTTACAGAATCTTCAACTAATCCATCTTCATCAAGAACTAATACACAATATTCATCTAATGATTTCTCATGCCAAGCTATTGCAGTTATTTGATTTATAGGATTTTTCCAATCTGGAAATCCTTGCAGTATCTCTGTCTCAATATCAAAATTGAACTCACGCAGATTAGTACTAGGGGTATCTGAATCGCCATATTTATCGATAAGTACTCTGGTCTCTAATGCTACATCTGTTTCATAATATAAATGCTTCTTATCAGAACTCCTCGCAGCATGTTTTACTTCTTCTGTAACTTTAATTCTACGAACAGTTTTACCATCGATAGCTTTTTTCTTACCACGTGGATCTTTAAAATATCCATATAGATAAGGATGGAGGGATTCTATTGTATATCCATCCTTATCATCCCATAAGTGAACCTTACGCTTATGCCTGTCTATATAAATACTTTGATACAATTATTTTCTTTGCTTATCGTTTTGGAATTGTCCATCATACAACTCCCCTTCATTATTTTCATGAAAATACATTTGTGCTATTCTAGCATCCTTCTCAATAAAGATGCGTTCGTTTACAACCATTACTGTACCGATATTATCTGTATAGAATCCAGGATCGAATATAGAGCTAGCTATAATAGCACCATTACGCAATAGTGAAGATCTTTGCCTTACCATGGCAGTTCTATTAGCATGTATGTTACAGCCCTCATTACATGTAACATCATAAGTACCAGGCTCTAACCACCAACCATTTACTTCAACCCCTTCTAAATCCATTGCCTCAGTCATAGATATAGTATCTAACTTATTTACAATAGTCTTATTTTTTAATACTTGACCATCACCTGTTAACTTTTTAATACTTTTAATACTCAGGTCATATCCAACTTGAGCAGGTTTACCTTTAGCATTATCTAATACTATTAGCTTTTCTTCAAGAATTTCTTTCGCGTTTAACATTTATATCCTTTACAAAATTCATAAAACTCAGCTCTTGCAGAATCTTCCTTCAAGAACGAGCCAGTTAATTTACTTGTTTTCATACTTGCACCTGAATGATTGACTCCTCTGCACGATACACAATTGTGAGTAGCTTCAATCATAACAGCGACTCCTAAGTTACCTGTACATATCTGATCTACAGCATTATGTATAGCGACAGTTAATTGCTCTTGAATAGCACCTCTTCTCCCGAAATGCTCTACGATTCTATTAAGCTTACTTAACCCGACAACTGTACCTGTTTTTGATGCGATGTAACCAATATGTACCTTACCATTAATAGTTTGATGATGATGTGAACACATAGATGTTAGAGGTATACCTCCTTCAAATACAATTCCATCATATCCATCAGACGGGAATCCAGTAATCGATGGCGGCTCTTCATATCTACCAGCCCATAGATCGTTGACATACGCTTTAGCTACTCTCGTAGGTGTATTATCTGAATTCGGATCATTGCGCCAATCTACTAACAGTGCGTCTAAAAACTTACCAAATGCATCAGCTGCATCCATAATCATTATCTGCTTCTCTTTATCTGTTAACGGACTACTACTTGCAGCTCCGTTAGCAAACCCTAGTCTAGCTATTTCAAAATTTTTACTCATAGTTTTACCTTTATTTTATACTCTAAATATAAGAAAATCATTTCGAATCATCAACACTTGCACTATAAATGTTTCTATAATTTCTCTTTAATCCATTATCATCAAATCCATAACCAACAAACCAATCATCACCCATATTAGGGAATGCTGTATGATTATTTGGTAAGTCATCCCGTGAATCTGCCCTATCAACTAGAGTTACAATCTGAATATCAGCAGGCTTTTTTTCTTCTACATGAAATATAACTTCAAGCATCGTAGCTCCTGTATCTATCATATCATCTACAATATATACTCGCTTACCCTCTAATTCTATCTCTATATTTTTAGTAATCTCAACTCCACCTGCATGAGTTAATCCGTTACTCTTATAAGATTTTGCACGAATAAAATCAATCTCTACATCAATTCCCATATCTTTAATAAGATCTGTAAAAAACATAAATGCACCATTCAATACGCATACCATTACTGGTGGATGTGGATTACCTGATGTCTTATGCTCTTCTGATATCCTGTGAGCTAGCGCTCTTACGCGTCGTTCTATTTTATACTCTGGAATAAGTAACTTCATTATACCCCTCTCTCTGTATCAAATGCGATTATATGATCTCTACCAGTCATATTATATCCTCGTTCTGCACACATTTCAAATACTTTAGGATACATTTCCACTAATGTAGCTCGCGTATCACCTGCGGGCATAATATATGTTTTATCTTTAGGAACTCCTAACTCTATTCTATAAGATTCAATTTCTTCTAGATTTTCATCAGTTCCATCCCATACAGGTTTATAGTGATAATCTTTATGAAAAGCTAGAGTTTTTTTAATTTCCTCTGTATTCTGTCTCTTCATATTATGAATTCTTATCATTTTTTCGTCAACCACTTTCCCACCAGGAGTAACAGCTCCGATAACAGGAACTGAATTACTGAATTTAGGGCTAAGAGAGATAAGATCAATAGGATAATCGGTTTCAACAAAACGAGATCCTTCAGTTTCGATAGTAATAATAATGTTTCTTTCATGAGCAAAATGTGTCAATTCGTTTACTAATGCAGGGTGCATTGTTGGAGAACCTCCTGTTAACATCATCTCTTTTACATGAGGATTATCATCATATATTTTGATAATATCATTAAATGTAAAAGTACCTTTCTCAGGATGTATAGATGTGTACCAGGAATCACACCACCCACCTTCACCAAAGTAGCAACGATGTGTACACCCCGTTGTTCTTATAGCAATTGTAGGTCTTCCGAATCTACTCCCCTCTGACTGTATACATCTATATACTTCAAGTACAGGGAGTACTTTATCATAGTGTTTAATTCTCTTATTCATATTCGGCTAATAATTTTTCTACGTGAGTCTTTGCAGTATCCCATCCATCTACATATGCTACAGGATCTTTTCTACCCAATTTAATAAATGCTTCAATACGTTCAACAGATGATGCTGATTTATAATCTGATAATCCTTCTGCTGTAGGTTTATAAGATGTATTAGTACGCTTATATACTTCATCAAAATCCAATCCTAACTCGTTACAACATACCTCACCATCTTTTAAGATATCAAATTTGTCACCTGTTAAGTATGGAGTATAATATTTAACTCTTGCAGCATCCCAGTTACCTTGTAAAAATGCATCATAATCTGCATCTCTAAACTCTTGTCTACAATCTGGATAGATTGCATGATCACCTGCGTGAATACCCATTGCAATATCTACATCACAGTCATTTTTATTTGCAATAGATAACGCAATTGCTTGAATAATTGATGAGAACATTTTATTACGATTAGGTACAACAGTATCTTTCATATTATCCTCTTCATAATGACCTTCAGGTACCTCAGAGCCACCATCTACTAAAGCAGAATCTAATAGATCTACTAGCCCGTCTAATTTTATCACTTGATATTTAACTTTATTATCAAAGTGATGAACTATTGTTCTACCCATTTTATTTTCAGCTACAACTTCATCTTTACTTGCATTTAAATAATCTACTAATGCTTGAGCACGCTCTAACTCTACTCGATGCTTTTGCCCGTAATCAAAGCTTACGGCTGTAACATCGTAACCTTCGGATAACAGGTGTAGCAGAACTGTAGATGAATCCATACCACCGCTTAACGAAAGTACAGCTTGTTTATTTTTTGCCATTTTTTTTCTCCTTATTGTCTTAAAGTTTTTTCATTTAAGAATTCTACATTATGAAATTGTGGATCTAATAACTCCACTTTGTTTGCTCTTATTGGATTAATATCTAAACCACCTCTGCGTGTATATAGACATGCTACCATTAATTCTTCAGGATTAAACCTATCTAATAAATGTTTATAAATCATTTCACAAATTTCTTCATGGAAATGAGATACTTTTCTATGAGATACAATATATCTACCGAATGATTCTGGTGTAACTATTTCTTTACCTTTCATATAAACATATACATCACCCCAATCTGGTTGATTAGTTACACGACAGTTCGACCTAAGCATATCAGTGTGTAAATGAGTAGCAATGCTCATATCAGGGGACTCTGTATAACCTTCTAATTGTGATTCATCTGACTTAAATGAGGTAAACTCTACTTCATCAAAATCTACTAATGTTTCAATATTATCAAATCCGTTAAATCCTAACCATGTCTCTTCTCCATATTCATCAGCACTCATAGTTTCATATGTGTGTAGTTGACATGTAACATTAGTTTCAAGCAATTCAGATAAATCTTTCGCTACAACTTCTTCTATAATTGATGCACACTCATCTTTATGCTCACCAAACTGATTCATATTAAATGAATTGAGATATAGTTTAATACTTTTCGATTCTACGTGATATTCACTATCTGATGGACATGAGATTTTCAGCACACCTGTAACAGGTCTACCTTTCTCTGTTATTGCTGATACTTCGTAGCAATTCCATACATCATACCCTACAAATGGTAAATTTTTACCATCTATACCATATGCTTCACGATTTAAGTATCGTGGTACTTTAACTAATAATGACTTATCATATAAGTCGGAATAAGCACTTACTGTTTGACCTAAATGCTTACTAGCTATCTCTACAACTGAATTACTCATTTATTTTTTCCTCTATTTGTTTAATACGCTCCTCTAGCGAACCTGTTATTCTAATAACAGGCACTTCACATTCTAATATATATTGATCAAATAATTTTACTATTTGATTTCTAAAATCATTGTCTATAGATCTTACACCATCATCTTTGATATCAAATTCAGGTATTAGATAGAAAATATAATCATACTCATTGATTACTGATTGAAATACTTGCTCTGCACCATCCATAACGTCAGTTGATATCTGACCCCTATTATAGAGATATCTAGTATATACGACACCATCTAAAGCGCATCTATCCATAACTGTATCAGGTACCATTGAATTTACAAGATGAGCTTGCATTATCAGCATTTGCGTTTTATCTGTGCCACCCTCATTGATTTCTACTCCAGCATCTACTACACTACGAGTTATTTCATCAATAAACGTATATTTCCAATAATTAGAATCTTCTCTTAATTTATTTAATAGAGTAGTTTTACCTGTACTCTGTGCTCCTGTAAATGCTATCTTCATAATTCTGTCTTTAAAAAATCTAACCAGAGCTGTAAGCTCGTTTTACTAAATATACGAAAAATTTCTCGTTCATCCAACCCAACTATACTAAAACTTCGCTCTAATAATACTTTTCCCTCATCTACACCAGCTGTCACTTTATGTATTACACACCCAGCTGATAGATAACCATTTTCAATAGCTCTAATCTGCGGATCTTTACCTTTTAATTCAGGATATCGTGTAATTAAACCAGGGTGACCGTTATATATACTATAACTCTCACATATACTAGATGGTATTATTCTCAACCAACCATGTAATGTTATTAGTGGATTTTCAAACCATTGAAATATATCTATTAACTCAGATACGGAGGGTGTATTAGATACAAACACAACATTCCTACCTTGCAACCTACTATCTATGATACGCTCAATATTACGCTCATTTACGATAATTAAATCAGGCCATCGGTTAATTTTTTCTGCAATATTAGCTATCTCAGAACCTGTTTGACTGAACATTGCAATCCACGGTAATCTAATCATTTACAAAACCTCTAAATTTTCTAACATTATGATCAATGACCTCTCGCTGTGCAGAGTTTATATCTACATTAATCTTATCTGCTAATTTTAAACTAAGCTTATCTTTAAGTCCAGAGTCGCTATACGGAATAAGTAACATTCCATGGACAATTGGATTACTAGTATCAAGGGATTCAATCCATTTGAATTCAGGGCCACTATATAGATTGAATTCTTGAGGTAATCCACATCCTAGTAAATGATGTGGCTTACTCATATTAATAACACCGTCTTTCATTAATCTAGTTAATAATGTACTGCGGCCTATCATCCATGACATATACTTATTTGGATGCGGTGCTATCTCCTCATACCACGAATAATCAAATGAAATTGCAATCTTATCGACACCTAATCTATCTAAATATCGATAGCAGTCTACAAATTGAAAATAATTTTTACCTTGCACTACACCAATCTTCTTACCCGGTAAATCAGAATAGTTATCGAACCAATCTCGAGCTTGTGAGCATGTTTTTTCTAGATCCTCTAAAGCATCAGGTATAATATACTCTGTAGGTTGCAGTTCTTTCACCCACTCTGCAAAAGATTCATTATCATATGCTTCACCTAACTCAAAAATACTATTATCAAGTATTACATGTCTATTATTATTTACACAATTCTTATAGAACTGTAAGTATTCAGGATCTTTATCGAATAAGTGAACTAATGCATAATCATAATCATTAAACTTTAAACTTTCTTCGAATAACTGCTTAGGTACTTCGTGACTAATCTTCATAACTACTCCTTATAAATTGATGAGTTCTTATCATTTTCAAAACATTCTACTTTAACAACTTTACATCTACCACCATCAGTTAATGCTAATCGCTTATTAAAGTGGTCGAATACTAATTTAGCACAACTCTCTGCACCCATTTTATCCATTACAACTAACTTACATAGCCCTAGCTCCTCTAGATATGTAAATGTCTCTAATTGCGGATCATCCTTCTCAATTAAGGTAGTGTGATCCCACATACTATCCATCCATGATTTTAGCCCATTTCCGATCGGCGCGTCTTTAAACCCACCGTAATCCACGATCCAATTCATCTCATCTAATCCACCGGTGAGGGGATTAGATGCATACTTATCTTGAGCTTCGAACCATACTTTAAATTTTAAAGCATATCCATGTAACAGCTGACAGTGAGAGTGTTGAGCTCTCCACTGTCTAATAGCTACTGAGTAGTTGTCAAATAATTTTGTTGATTGATACTTTGCCATAATAACCTTTATTTGTTTTTATATAATATATGAAAATTACTTTAGACTACCAAAGTAAACTGAAGTATTTCTCTTCGATTACTTCCCAAAAGTATTCATAAATCATAATCCTATCTTCCTGTAAGACCGAATTCATTATCTCTATACCAACATCATCATGGCCATAACCAAATACACAATGACCTAATTCATGATACATTATTAACTTTAATAGAAATGTATCTGTAGGACTAATACTATTCGAACTGATTGTAATCTTGTCTCCAAAGCATTTTCCCCAATATCCTTCTTCAAGTGGATTGTACAATATCGAATCTATACGTACTACTTCTCTTTTCCATGGTATTTTTCTTGACTTACATCCTTCAATCCATTCTTCGTATGCTGGTTCTAATTCCGGAGAAACATAAGGGCCCTTTAATGGCGAACACGTTATTACCATTGTAACTATTACTAACATTGCTGACATTATATTATACATACTTATTCCCCTAAACAACTTAAATACCTTTCACCTCTGTCACATAATATGGTGACTGCTGACTTCTTGTTATTATCTCTTAACCATTGGAATGATGCCATTACATTAGCACCTGCACTTATACCTACAAATAACCCATATCGTTTAGCTAAGTATTTTGCTACCTTTTTTGCACAATCTGTTGGAACTGTTACTACATCATCTATCTGCTCCATATCTACTAAGAACTTACTACCGTCGCCTATTCCTTGTATGCCATGTAAGCCCGGCTCACCTCCACTCATTACTGCGGATTCGGCTGGTTCAACTGCTACTACCTTTATATCTGGTATGTGTTCTTTAAGGTATTTGCTTGTTCCCATGATTGTGCCGCCTGTACCTGTACCGCACACCAACGCATCTACTACTGGAGGATTTACACCTTGATTTGCTCTTAAATATCTTACGGGTTTAGGTAATTGCTCAAGTATTTCAGGACCAGTTGTTTTATAATGTGCTTCAATATTTAATGGATTATGAAATTGATTACAATTAAAATAACCTAATTTCTTAGCTAACATATCTCTGAATTCGATTGCTCCATCAAAATCTCCGGCTTCTACTTGCATTAATTTAGCTCCATAAAACTCTAACATTTGTTTTCGCTCTATAGACATATTAGAAGGCATAACAATTTGCATCTTATAACCTCTTTCTGCCGCTAACATAGCAAAAGCTATACCAGTATTACCTGAAGTTGCCTCTATTAAAGCATCGCCCTTCTTAATCAATCCTCTAGCTTCTGCATCATCTAGAATATAAGTTGCCATTCGGTCTTTCACACTACCTCCTGGATTCATAAACTCTGCTTTGCCGTATACAGT
>Ga0098061_1000111_pt1 | contig 33165 bp, 18 predicted proteins | sample 22_taG_FD_92579 | JGI IMG/M metagenome (GOLD analysis project Ga0098061, IMG submission 92579) | Marine viral communities from the Subarctic Pacific Ocean - 22_ETSP_OMZ_AT15343 metaG | ecosystem: Environmental > Aquatic > Marine > Oceanic | place: Subarctic Pacific Ocean | collected 2015-01-20
TTATTCGCGATACTATTGAACCTATTCTACGTAACGTTAGTAGTAAACAATACTACTATAAAAACTATCAAAGAATAACAGTAGCCACCACAACTTGGGAACAATCAACAACAAGCACTAATATCAGTACTGGTTATTTTAAAAACAACATCGGCTCTCCAGTTCCAATTGGATCAGGAGCACCAGACAACAGAGTGTGGTTAACAACAAATTCACTAGTTAAGTTTAATGCGCCGGCTGGAAAATACTTTAAGTCAGACGGTAGTTTACATACTGGCGCAGTTGGTGCACCAGGAACATTTAGTTCTATATGGGCAATGGTTAAAAACGTAGTAGGCGATGGTATGAATGGTGGTGCCGGCAATCTATCCGACGGCTCTGGGCCAGTAACACTAACAGAGAAGATTGGCGATGGTGCAGAAGTAGCGGAAATTATTCCGCAGTTTGATACAGACTTGACTTCTGCAATTGAAACAACAATGCTAAACAAAATGTTTAATCACGAAGAGTTTGGTTTACGCTTTGATGCAACGACTAGAGAATGGTATATTGTATTAGCAGAAAATTTAAATACGACAGATGCATTTAGTTTTAGCTTTGCGGGCGACACTTCCGGACTACGTAAAGACTCAAGTTGGATGATACGTTTTAGTAGTACTGGCGTAATTTATACATCAATATATAGAGGTTTAAAATACAGTTTTGAAAGTGATTTGGAAACAAGATTTTACTTTGACGATTCAGTTAAAATTTATGACTCACGAACTGGACAAACATTAGCAGACCATGTTAATGTATTTAAAATGAATAGCAAGCCTGATTCTAATGACGCATTGGATCAAGATTACATTTGGCAAATTTACGGCTTAGACACAGAGTTTTCAGGAAGCACAAATACACGTAGAGTGTTAGTTACATTTTTAGACAGCGATGACGACGGCATTCCAGATAATCCAGATCAGTTTACTACTGTAATTGATCCAACAGTTAATCCAAACAATAAATTAGTATTTTTTGAAAAGTTAACTGAGGCAGACGGTGGAGAACAATATAGATTAACTACAAAAGAAGTTAATTTAGATTACGATTTAGAAACAAACTTGCCAACAGACTTATCAATTTTTAGTGACGGAGAAGTTATATACTTAACTCTAGACAAGACGTTTAAAGTAAACAATCCCGCAGATAGTACATTGTTGGATAGCACAGATTATTTGGCATATATTGGTAGAAAAGACTTAAACTTCAACTATAAGCATAACTCACCAAGCGACAGAAGAATTAATCCTGGGCTAAGTAATATTATTGATTTGTATATATTAACCCAATCATATAGTAACCAATTTATTCGTTACATAAAAGATAATACTGGTGTTGTTATTAAACCAGAAGAAAATACTACAACAGAATTGTCGTCACAGTTTAGTAATTTATTAGATTATAAAATGCTGAGTGATGAAATTATTTTCCATCCAGTGAAGTATAAGGTATTGTTTGGAAGCAAAGCAGATAGTAATCTGCAAGCAGAGTTTAAAATTGTAAAAAATCCACAATCTTCAATCACTGACACTGAAATTAAAACAAGGTCAGTGAGTGCTATTAATGAATATTTTGATAGCGTTAATTGGGACTTTGGAGATACATTTTACTTTACAGAATTATCAGCATACATCCACACTGAATTATCACCACACATTGCAACAGTATTAGTTGTTCCAAAGGGTGCTGAACAAACTTTTGGTAGTTTGTTTGAAATCGAGTGTGGGAGTGATGAGATTTTTATAAGTGATGCTAAAGTAGAGAACGTTGAGATTATTGATGCAGTAACTGCGTCTAAGATTAGAGCAAGCGGCACAATTACAACAAGTGCATAGGAAATAATATGGCAATAAGAAAGACTGTTAACCTATTACCTGGACAGTTTCAAACTGATGTTAATAAAAAGTTTTTAAACGCAACATTAGATCAGTTAATGTCTCCAGGGACTTTGGATGTTGTTAATGGTTTCGTTGGAAGACGAGATGTTAACAACTTTAACACAACTGATAGTTATGTAGTTGAAACAACATCTGATAGAAGAAACTATCAGTTAGAACCTGCTATAACAATTAAAAAAGATTCAGCAACGGCAAACTTAGAGCAATCTGCTTATGCCTTTGCCGTCACGTACATTGACACAATTAATTCAGTTAAAGTAAAAGGCGGCAGTAGTTATAATCATGACAAATTGTTTTCTAGTGAATACTATGTGTGGACACCACCTATTGACCAAGACAAAATTTCCAGTTATACAAGATACTATTGGTTACAGAACGGTCCAGATACTATTGAGATTGATCAAGAAATTAATGTAGTATCAGATTTAATAGGCAAAACAACTTTTACTGCTACCAGTGGCACACAATCAGTAGTGTTTTCCTCCGGACTAAAAGTTAAATTTACTAATGCATCAACATATCCATCCTCATACCAAAACAAAGAATACCTTGTTGCAAATGTCGGAAAGAGTATTGAATTAATTGAGTGGAGCACTTTGATCACGCCTGAGTCAGCAGTTTATTCTCTAACTAAAGATTACGTAACTATTAAGCCTGGCGCACTTGATGGCAACCAATGGAGTAACAATAACCGTTGGTTTCACGCAGATATTATTACTAAAACAGCAGAATATAAAAACACAGTTCCTGTATTCGATTCAGCAGTTAGAGCAAAACGTCCTATTATTGAGTTTGATAAAAACTTAAAGCTTTATGATTTTGGTACTGTTAAGTTAGCAGATGTTGACTTAGTTGATACTTTATTTACAGATGCGTTTTCTGATTTAGAAGGACGGCCTAGTGCAGGTACTTACATAGACGGAAAGTTGGTTGAAGAAGGACAGTTAATAGTATTTACAAACGACGCAGATCCTTTTGTTAATGGCTTTGTATACGAAATACAAATTCTTAGAATTGCTGGTGTGGACACAGTACATTTGGAAAAATCAACTACAATCGCAGCTCCTGTTGAGAATAATACACTTATCGCCAAATTCGGCAATAATAATGCAGGAACACAGTGGTATTATAAAAATAGCAAATGGAATAAAGGACAATTTAAAGCAGGAGTAAACCAAACGCCATTGTTTGATATGTTTGATGAGACTGGTACTAGTTTCTCGACATACACTAACAGCACGTTCGCTGGTTCGCCAGTGTTCAGTTACGCAATAAACTCAGCAGGAGTGGTGTTATGCCCTGAGTTAGGCTTCGCTTTAACTTATAGAAACTTTAATAATATTGGCGACATTGTTTTCCACGACAATATTACTAGAGATAGTTTTACATATACTACTGATGTTTTAAACAATGTTACTAGCAGTGTAAGAAATGCAAAAGGCTTTTTGCACAACTATACTAGTATTTCTGATTATACAGTAGAAAATAACTGGACAAAAGCACCGTTTGAGAGTAGACAGTTTATACAACAAACAATTTCAGTAGGATCTGAATTACAACAGTTTAAAATTACGACAACTCCAAAGGAAGAAACTAACGCAAAGAATTTAATTGTAAAAGTTAACGGAAAGTTAATGGAGAAAGGAGAAAACTCCTCCACCACAAAAGATTTTTATATTTTAACAACTGATAATGTACAGTATGTTAATTTCACAACAGCCCTTGCCCATGGTGATGTACTTGTTATAAAATCCTATACTGACGATACTACTGAAAACTTAGTAGACGGAGAAGTGTATACTATTCCAGTTAACTTGAATAATAATCCTCTTAACAATTTGGACGTAACAACAACATACACCCTTGGACAAATTAGAGACCATATCGGAACGTGTGTTGATAATAGTTTAGAATTTGAGGGTATATTCTTTGGGTATAATAATACTAGAGACATTAGTGACATCACTGCGTTAGGAACAAACATTGTTCAAAACTCTGCTAGTTTAGCAAAAGCAGGGTACATACTAACAAACAACGAATATGACTTTTTCACTTCAATTGACCACGCAGAGGTACAATACAATAGATTTAAGAACTTATTTTTAACTACTGCTGACAACCTCGAGTATGATTCAAATACATCTAGGTTTGTTGATTCTATTTTACAGACAATGTTCGCTGGTAAAAATAATACAATGGCATATCACAATAGTGATATGGTTCCGTTCTCGACAGATACAACAACTTTAACATATACAATTTTTGATATTGATAATAAGAAGTTTGAACTTAATAAAACTTACAACGACACGGTTCCAAGTGAAACTGGTGTATTAATATACAACAATGGTGTTATGCTGGTAAAAGATAGAGATTATACTTTCTCCACAACAACTCCATTTGTCACATTGGCGGACAGTCTAACATTAGTTTCAAACGAAAAACTTGAGATAGTCGAGTATGTTACTACAAGCGGCAACTTTGTGCCGCCTACACCAACCAAGTTGGGGTTGCATCCAAAGTATGTCCCAAGTAAGTTTACAGATGACACTTATAAAACACCAATTGACGTTATTCAAGGACACGATGGTTCCATCACGCCAGCATACGGTGATTATAAAGATGATGTTTTACTAGAGTTAGAAAAAAGAATTTACAACAATCTTAAAGTTGAGTATAATAATAATTTACTCGACGCATGTGAGTTGATGAATGGACAGATTAGAAAAGTAGCATACACTACTCAAGAGATTAATAATATATTAGGCGCGTACATATCCAAATGGGCTAACCAAAACGAAATAAATTACATCACAAACTCAACTTATGACGCAAGCGACCCGTTTACTTGGAACTATAGTTTATTAAAGAATAAATTTGATTCGACACGATTATTGCCTGGCCACTGGAGAGGCATTTACAAGTATTTTTATGATACAGACAGACCACATACACGCCCGTGGGAAATGCTTGGATTTACAGATAAGCCATCGTGGTGGGAACTTACTTATGGCCCAGCACCTTATACAAGAGACAACTTAATATTGTGGCAAGACTTAGAGGATGGCGTGATTGCGTCCGGACCTAAAGCAGGCACATATGACAGATACAAACGCACAGGTTTAGTTGCTAACTATATTCCTACAGATAGTGCTGGTAACTTAATGCATCCTGTAGATGTTGGATTAATTGATGGAATTGATTCGAGCACAAGCGCAGATTGGGCAATAGGTGACGACGGTCCTGCTGAAACAGCATGGAAAAGATCTAGCAGTTATCCGTTTGCGTTACAGAAGTTAATGGCGTTAACAAAGCCAGCAAAATATTTTGAACTAATGTACGATGTGTCCAAAATAACTACAAACCTAGTAGGACATTACGTACACAAAGACACTGGATTACCAATTGTACCTAACGCAGTATGCACACATGGGTTTGTTAACACAAACGGCATTGTTGAATACACTGCTGGTTATGGTAACTGGATAGTTGATTATACAGTTTACTTGGGCGGTAGCACAAAAAAGTTTAATGAGAATCTTAATAGTTTAAGTCTTAATCTTGCTTATAAAATGGCAGGGTTTACAGACAAAGAAAAGTTAAAGATTATACTTGAGCAAATTTCACCAACACGCTCTTCTAATGATGTGTTCATACCACAAGAGGATTATTCCTTCTATCTATTAGAAGGAAAGCCATTAGAAAGAATTAATTACTCGGGTGTGATAGTTGAAAGAACTGAGTCTGGCTATATCATTGATGGTTATTCTATAGATTCGCCTAGTTTTAATATTCTAGAAAGTATTACTACCTCAGGAAATAAAAGACAAATTTCAGTTGGTGGATTACAACTTGATACTGTTCCTTACGCGCCCAACAATGATTACGCAGCTGGACAAATATTAGAAACAACCTCTGAGTCATATTACATTGTTAATATTCCTTTTTCATCAACAGATGACTTTGAAAATGATAGGCAATATTTAACAAGGACTCAACAAATTCCAACGCAAGGCGGAGTTACTGTAATACGCTATGGAGATTTTAAAAATACTCCAACTAAAGTGCCTTATAGAACAGAATACAAAACTGTACAAGATGTTTATGATTTTATTATTGGTTATGGTAGATATTTAGAGTCTACTGGTTTACAATTTGATAATATTAGCGATGATTTTGGGCTAGTTGAAAATTGGGATCAGTCAGGAGTTGAATTTTTATACTGGACACAAACAAACTTTGGATCTGGATCAATGCTTACAATGAGTGCTGGCAGTTCAGTTTTAAAGTTTAATTTAAGTAACGCACAAGTTGGAAGTTTAACTAGCGAGATTATTCCGTCATCCGTTATTAACCAAAACAAGCAAAAGATTTTAGTTCAAGATCTATTTTATAAGAGAGAAGATAACACATTTGAATTAAGCACCAGTGACGAAGTAGATGGTATATATGCGTGTGTCTTAAATCCAATACAAACAGAACATTTGTTAATTGTAGAAAATGAAACTGTATTTAATGATGTTATTTGGAACTTGACCACTGGAAGCAGACAAAACAGAATTAAGTTAGTAGGTTATAAGACAAGATTGTGGGACGGAACACAACAATTGCCAGGCTATGTCTTGTTAGATGATAGCGTTGCTGACTGGGATGTTAACAGTAATTATGAACTGGGCGAGATTGTAAGATTTAAAAGTAAATTTTATGTCGCCAACATAAAACATGCTCCGTCAGATTTAACAGAACAAGGAAAGTTTGATTTTAGCAAGTGGAAACTATTAGATAAAGTTAACACTGGTTTGCTTCCTAACTTGGATACAAAGGCAGATCAGTTTAGAGCCTTCTACGAGATTGAAGAAGATGTGCGGAAGTTTAGCACTGAAAAACTTTCTTCTAACCTAATAGGTTACCAAAGTAGAAAATATTTAGAGAACCTGCAGATTGACGAAACTGCTCAAAAGAAATTTTACCAAGGATTTATTAAAGAAAAAGGAACAACAGCTGTTGTTGATAAATTGTTAAGAGCAAAAGTTCCTGCTTTAGATACCTCAATTAACTTATACGAGGAATGGGCATTTAGAATTGGCGAATATGGTTCTGTAGACAGCACACAAAGTATTGATTTTTACTTAGAAGAGAATAAATTTAAAGAAAGTCCTGACTTAATAGAAATTATTAATGCTGACGAGCAATATAAGAATGAAAATATTACAGTTCGCCCAAGCGATCTTTACCAAAAGCCATTAGAACCATTACACTTTAATAAAAATATATTCTCTATAGAATCGGACACAATAGATGATAGATTAACCCTTCCAACAGCAGGGTATGTAAGAACTGACGATGCGAAGCATTCAGTTGTTAGCCTATCAGAGTGGGTTTCTTCTAACACTATTCTAATAGAAGAAACAATTAATATCGAAACACAGTTAATTGGAAGAACAAGTTATACTACTAGTGGCTCTGTTACATTATATAATGGTGCCGTAGTAAGTTTTGATAGCACACAAATTATACCGTCCAGTTATAGAGGTAAAAACTTCGTAGTAACTGGAGTAGGTGAATCTATAGTACTAACTGAAAAAACCGTGTATCTTAATTCGTTAGCAATTGGTGATAAAGTTTGGGTCTCTAGTGCTGACAGTTTCCCACCTCAGTTTAAAGAGGATTCAAAAGATTGGGCAGTATATAGAATTACTAACGCAGGGAATTCACCTATAAGTGTATCTAAAGATAACGACAATGAATTAACTGTTGCGTTTTTGTATCCCATTGGTAGCATACTAGTGGGCGAATATATTATTTTAAGACGCTGGACAAGCACACCAAACAGTGGAGTAGACTACTCCACTGTTAACAGTGGAGTAGATTTTAGTGGAATTTATAAAGTAAAAGAAAACTTATCTTCCAGCGGACTGTACGTACTAAAATTACACGCAACAACATCACTGGAACCATACGTAAGTTTGGGTGATTCACAAGCACCTACCACAACACGTGGTGAGATGTTATCGTTATCCAATGCTCGATACAATAGTTCAGACAGTTTATACGGAACAGATGAACCAAGGTACGGTTGGCAAGACGGTGATTTAGCATGGGTTGACGACTACGCTGATACAGGAAAATGGGCGGTATTAGAGAAAAAGAATCCTTATACGCTAAGAGAGCAAATATATCCTAACAGTAAAGCAACTAATACTGGATTTGGCCAGTCAGTTTCCACTAACAAAGACACTTCCACATTATTAGTAGGTTCAGTATACGATGGTTCCTCCGCAGGTAATATTGAACAATGGACCAGAGACATTAAAACAGTATTTGATGTCAAGAGTATTTTTGTAAGTGGCGATGGTTCACTAACATCAAGTTACTTAACCGACTCTGGATACTTGCTAACAGTTAATACTGACGGGTTACCACACCCATCAAAATTTGGTACATTTCCAAATGATAGTAATTCTAATAGAGTTACGCCCAAAGTTTTTGAACACACTATAAACATTCGCGTTGGAACAAATACTACAACTACTACTCCGAGAGAAATTGGTAGCGACAATATTGGTATCACAGCAACTGGTGTTACTATTAAAAGTCTTATAGTTGAAGGAGACTTAACTAACGACGTTGGTGGTGCTAAAGGAAAAGCACCTTTAAATTGGCAATGGAACGCTGTAGTAAACAGAAGTAAATTAGGACTTGACAGCGGTGATGGACAACCGTTGGATGACAACCATTATAATTATTATAGTGGTAAGTTTTTAAGCCAATGGAATGACAGCGTATACGTAGAAAATAGTTATTATAATGATACTAATTACAGTGGCGATCATTGGAGACACGCAGATGGGCACTCTAAAATAATTGGATATGCTTATGACGGTTATCCAATTTATGGACCTTTCGGATATCAAACTCCTACTAGCTCTGCTACAACTCCAGTGAGAATGACTTCATCATACTTGATACATGACGCTCCTCTTGTTGATAGAGGATATAATTATACCCAATATCCTAAAGGATCCTTTGTACAAGATTATTATTGTTCAGATGGATCAGGAACGTTGGACAAACACAATGGACGTTATTGTGTAACTCCTGATTATCCAGACGGCACATACGCATACTTTTTAACAATTAAGGTAGATGGTTCTGTAGTTTATCCTTACGTGGTAGGACCAACAATGAAGGAATATCCTGTATTAGAAGCAGATACTGTTCCTAAAGATCCAGGAGGTAGTAATACACAGACGGTTGCCTTAGTGCCAGCAGACTTTGCTTTTGACAGTAATATAATTGACGGTAGTAAACTTCGCAACAGCGGACTTCTTGGATGGCGCTTTGATAATACTAAAGAACATGATTACGTTGTAACTACAGCACCAGGAAGTAATAGTAACGAAGGCTATGTTATTGTTTTAAAACAAAAAGATGATAAAACATACGAAGCATTTGATATACTTCGCTCACAGGCGCCGGCAGTAAATGGATATTTTGGTTATGATGTTGCTCTTAGCAACAGCGGAAACTATATGATTATTGGCGAGCCGGGAGAGTTAAAGGCACACATTTATGGACTAACAACTAGTGTTACGACAACGAATAGTGAGTTCTTTAACGGAACAGGCGCAACTCCAACGTTTGCAACAACAATATCATACAGTGATGATAGAGAAGTTACAGTGTATGTTGATGGACAAATTAAAACTGAAGGATATGATTATACTTTAGGAGTAGGAACAATTACATTTGTTACCTTCCCGCCGTTAGGTTCTAACAATGTCGAGATGCGTACTGGAAATTATTTTTATTGGGTTCAAACTCTAACAGGTGCATCAGCAACAGACTTTGGTAGAAGTGTTGCTATAAACGATAATGGAGACTTTGCATTTGTAGGCCAGCCAGACAAAGCGGCTGGCGGCAAATTACAAGTAGGAAGCACTAAAGTTTATGCCAAGTCACCTAACGAAACGTATAGCGAAGTTCAAGAACTTTCTAGTGGCATAACAAGCGAGTTGGAATTTTTTGGTAAACAAGTAGAATCAGGCGACAGTGGTCACATTGTCGCAGTTGGCGCCACAGGTGCAGATTACATCTACATAGGAGCAACTGCTTCCTTAGCGTATAATACAGGTGAAGTAGACTACTTTATTAATAATATGAAAGTAACTGGTACAATGACAGGAACGGTTGCTAATCCAACTGTTGGCATTGGTGATCAAATTGTTATTAACGGTACACAAGTTACATTTACAGGTACAGCATTGACTGATATTGTACAAGATATTAATGACGCAAGTATTACATTTATCACCGCAGAAAGCACTTCGGATAATAAATTAAAAATTACTAGCACTAGCACCACAACAAATAATAAACTTAGTATTACAGTAGGTAACACAAACGGCGCGGCAGTGTTTACGGCAATTGGTATTACATTGTATGAATTTAAAGCATCGTTAGTACACCCAGATGGTTTACAAAACGCTTATTATGGTGAAAGAATAAAGTTTAACGAAGACGCTTCTAAATTGTTAATTAGTAGTCCGGCAGGAAACTCAATTGTTGACTTAAACATAGATGACGGGTTAACAACATTTGATCAATCTAATACCGCAATTAGTGATATCCAATTAGAGTCAGGGTCTGCGTTAATATACGACATCGCTAGCGATATGACAAACAGTTTAATTCAACGTTTAGATTGGAAAGAACGCAGACAATATGACAAATATGGTACAGGCATTACATTAACAAATAACACTGCGTTTGTTGGTGCCCCGGGAGATGATTACTTCGAAACAGAGACAACAATTGGAGATGGTGTAACCACAGCATTTGCAATAACTGGACAATATAGTACTGATAATATTGAAGTTACTATTAATGATAAAAAGATATTATCTGGCTTTACAAGCGACAATGCATCACCTAATAGCACAGTTACATTTGACAATCCACCGCTTACGTATACTATTAAGTTTAGTAAGTATACGTCTAATACAGGTTCAGTATTGGAAGCAATTAACACAAATAACAAAGGCTCTTGGAATATTAAGCGACAACAAAATTCTAGAGTTGACATTGAGTCAATCAATCAAGTATTCACATACAATCAGAAAACTAATAAGTTTATAAACTATGTTGACTATTTAGACCCAGTAAAAGGAAAGATACCAGGTGTTGTAAACCAAGAAATAAGTTTCAAAACATTTTATGATCCAGCAGTTTACAATGCAGCCACAGATACTACTGTGACCACAGACTCAGATAACCATTGGGGACCTAACGAAGTTGGAACGTTGTGGTGGGATTTAACAAATACAAAATATGTTGATTATGAGCAAGGTGATTTGGAGTATAGAAAAAAATCATGGGGTAAACTATTCCCAGGTACGCAAATTAATGTATATGAGTGGATAGAAAGTGATACATTGCCTTCAAGTTACGCTGTATATGATGGCGACGGAACTCCTAAGTTTGCGAGCGATACTGCTTATGTTGAATACGTTAGAAAAGACGACGCAACAAACTTACTTGAATCAGTATATTATTACTGGGTTAAAAATAAAACATCAATTCCACAAAAATCTAGAGCATATTTAGATGCAACAGGACAAATTAGATTTACATCACGTGGAAGAGAATTAGAGTTACAAAGTTTTATACCAGCCGCAACAAGAAAATTTCCAGCCAACACTGTTGCTAATATATTAAAAGATCCGGAAGGTAACGGACTTGCCTATATAGGCATAGTTGCTCAAAACGCAATTGTTGGTTATAATTTAAATAAAAACTTAGTTAACGAGAACATTGTACTCAGCGTTAATTATGACACAAAGAAAAATAACATTCCATTACATACTGAATGGCAGTTAATGCAACGAGATAATAAATTGTCTAAGCCAAATAGTTACTTGGTAACTAAACTATCAGATAGTTTAGTTGGTTTAGATATTGCAGAAAAAAGTGTACCTGATCCAATAGTGCGTATTGGACAACGTTACGGAATATTAAATTATCCAAGACAAACAATGTTTGTTGACAAGGCAGGCGCTATTAAAATTTTAGTTAATTACTGTAATACAGTATTTGCAACTAATAAAATGGCAATAGACTTTGATCTAACTACTCTTAGTACCGCAGACCCGATTCCATCAATTGGATACAATGAAATTGTAGAAACATATGCAGAATTAACGTATATAAACACTAATACAGTTTCAGAAGGTTATACTGTAATAGTTAAGAAAGATGAAACAAGAGGAAATTATTGGACATCGTATACATGGTCAACGTCAGATGGATTGTGGAGTTTTAATAAAAAACAAAAATATGACACAACCAAATATTGGGATTATATAGACTGGTATGCTACTAACTATAGTAGCAACACAGTTATTGATCAAATTGTTCCTTTAAGAAACAATTTAGAAAAAATTACCACTGCTATAGGTGATGTGGTAAAAGTAATTAATAATGGCCAATCTAGATGGGAACTATATGTAAAAGGCTCTGATTCATATACTTTAATAGGCGAGGAAAACGCAACTGTTAAATTAAAAACAGAACTATACACATTAACAGAACCTCTACAAGAACTGAGGTATATTGTTAGTGCGTTACAAAACGATTTGTTTATTGATGAATTAGAAGAGCACTTTAATAAAGTTTGGTTTGAGTTAGTTCGTTTTGCATTGCACGATCAAAACTTACAAATTGACTGGGCATTTAAAACCAGTTTTGTAAAAGTAATACAAACAGTAAGAGAACTTACTGAAATTACAAACTACAGTTATGACGTACAAGATAGTATAGAAAATTATATTAAAGAAGCAAAACCGTATAGAACAAATTTAAGAGAGTATGTATATAGATATCCATATCTTGATGTAGCATTGACTGCGGTTACAGACTTTGATCTTCCAGGTTACTGGGATGCAACACAAGAAATATTCCGTTCACCAAACGTATACGAGGCAGACGATGACGAAAGAATGCAGACTAGCCCGTGGATCAATTGGTCCAATCATTACACCAAGCATGTTGAATCCATCACTGTTGTTAATGGCGGTAGTGGATACGGCACAACTGATCTTGCGGAGTATGCAGAGTCATCATATGATACAACGAAATATGATGGTAAAGAAACAACCACAGTTCCTCCGGTAGTTATTATTGAAAGTGGTGCCCAATGGGAACTTGGATATTCATACACTAGCCTAGTAAGACCAGGAGAAGGTGGGGCGCAAGCAGTTTTAACTATTCCAATCCATAGCCCAGATACATTATGGTATTACAGTAGTGATATTAAAGACATGGGTTGGAAGGTGAGAGTAATGCCAGCATTAAGCACTCCAGAAACAAAAACATTTGCTGTTACTGTAGTAGTTGATGGCGAAGGCAATCCAGATTTTTATATTGACGGTGTAGAGCGTCCTAATTTAATATTGTATAGAGGTTCAACATATACCTTTGTGCAAACAGATACAAGCAACTCCAACAGAGGATACTTTAGATTCTCAGCATTGGAAGATGGTACACATAGAGATGGAAGCGGCGCAACTGCTGTTCCTGTAATGAAGGCGCTTGACTTAGATGAAGTAGAATCAGTTACCGTAACAAATCCAGGGACAGGTTATGTAACTACACCTAAAGTTACAGTACAAGGTGGTGCAGGTAGCGGCGCGATAGTATACGCTAACTTAGAAAACTTTAAAGTAAGAGATATTTTAGAAACAATTAAATTTGATAGAGTCGATGGTCCACAACACATTAAGACAATTGCTGTAGATACTGGCGGCACAGGATACACTTCAGTTCCAACGGTTACAATAACAGGAACTGTTACAGAAATTACATTAACAGAAAAGGGAATGGGTTATACAGTAGCACCATTGATTGTAATATCAGCACCAGATGACTTAAACGGAGTGCAAGCAACTGCTTCGTTGGTGTTAGACATTGATGGATCAATAGCCAGCGTTACAATAACAGAGCCTGGCAGTGGATATACTAAAACCCCATTTGTGCAGTTTATAAAAAATAATCCAACTGATCCTAATCCAACAACTGAAGCAAGGGTAACAGCAGTGAGTACAGGTGTTGGTGGCACTGGCGCACAAGCAGTAGCAAATATTTCAAGCGGTGCAGTAGCAGGAATTACCGTCACTCAACAAGGCAAGGGTTACCAAACAGCGCCTACTGTTATTATTAGCGGAGGTGGCGGTTCAAGCGCAACTGCAACGGCAATTATATCATATGCTACATATAATAGATTAGAGCCTGATCATGAACTATCAAGTAAAAAGAATAGTGATCGTTTAACACTTTATTACGCAGGTGGGCAAACAGGCACAAACAGTGATAAGAACTGGAAAAACGAGCAAGTAGATATTCCAACTTATGAAGCGGTTATATCCGAGTCAGGCTTAGAGTATAAAGCAAACAAGGTTCTCGGTGCTGAGTTTAGTTTAGAGCCTGGCTATGACAGAGCCGCGTATGCTAGAAATGCTTTTGATGACTATGCCGTAACAGAAGAAGGCATTAGAGTTATCGCGTCTGTTGACACAGATATGAGCGGTGGTGATTTTAGTAGTACTGGCGGTGTTGATCCTGCTAACGTTGTAGTCGATGGCGATGGATTTGTTACAACATACACATCACATGCACCTGAAGAGCAAATTCCAGGCAGATTGTTTGATACACTGGATATGAAAGTGTATGAAATGCCTACTCCTAGAGATTCGGGCGTTACAGTTAGAAAATATACTTACAATGGCACCGGATCAACCACTGCTTACGATTTCAGTGACTTAGGCGGCTTACCTACTGCGTCATTTGGCGCAGAAGTATATGTTGATAACGTACTAAAAATTCGCTTAGTTGATTATACATTAGATTTTGCTAACAATATAGTTAACTTAAATTCTCCCGCGGCGATTGGACAACTAGTACATATTGTTTTAGTTGAAACAGGCGGCGAAAACTTTAGTTCATTCCAGCAAGACTTTGTTGGCGATGAATCAACAACTGCGTTTATTGTCAATGTTCCATATCAATACGCGCAAAGTTTGTATGTCACAGTTAATGGTGGCGATCAATCTTATACAGCAACTAGTTATTATAAGAAAACAAAAATTACATTTGATGTTGCGCCTATTGCTAACTCTAGAGTAAGAGTACATACATTTAACATGTCTGGACTAGAAGTAACAAATCCAGGATCTAAATATGATCCTAGCAGTCCGCCAGCAGTTACCATTAGTGGTGTGGGCTCAAACGCCGCCGCAACCGCAGTAGTTAACAACAACGGAGAAGTTGAAGGATTTATTATAACAAATGTAGGCACAGGATATACTAGTGCGCCAACAGTTACAATAGGCGCCCCAGGAGCAGGTGGTGTGCAAGCGACTGCAACTGCATCAGTTTATGACGATAAAATTGGTATTCCACAACCTTATATCAGAGTCGACTCAGAAGAATTTACTCTTCCAACACTAACAACATGGCCTACAGACTATACATTAACTTATCCAGCACAGTTTATAGAGCAAGGTCCAGATTATGCTAAAGTAGTTGTCAACTTAAACAAATCTAGACTAGCACCAGGTGACACTGAATATTACACTGGTGATGGTAGTACAACTGTATTTGCAAGTCCGGTTAATCCAACCGTAGACTACGCATTAGCAACTGATGCAGACATGCAAGTACATGTTGGTGGAGAGTTAAAAACACTTACAACAGATTATACGTTTACAGGAACTCCAGCAAGAGCGGAAGTAACATTTGTTACGGCACCCGCAGACGGGTTAGAGATCGCTATATCTGTTAGAAATGGCCAGTACTGGATTGAGAATGATCAAAATATTATTTTAGAAGATGGTACAGGGTTATCAAGAACCGCTAATGCATCTACTGGTGATTCAGTTTTTGTACAGTCATATATTAATCAAAAGTATAGTCAAGGAAAAACTGTTACTATTGAAGGTGCCTCAATTGCAACATCAACAGGACTTGAAAGATTTGACACATTCATATATGATTTACAACCGTATGCTGGCGATATTAGCGTTTCTATCGCTACGCCAATTTATGATATTAGATTAATGATGGAAGAATACAACACTAACTATGCTTGGGTATGGTTAAATGGAGTTTACCAAGTAGCAAATCATGATTACTATATTACTAGTGATGGTTATTTGATAATGACGCCGATGGGTGCAAAGATATTAGCATCAGATAAGATCACCGTGACTACTATGCGTGGAGCCGAAGCTGAGCAAGGACAAGGTATTGGATTTAGAATTTGGAAAGATATGTTTGACCAAGTTGCATACTATAGAATTTCCACAGCAAATACAACAACATTATCTACAGATCTTGCATACACAGATTTAACAATCAGTGTCACTGACGCATCCAAGTTATTAACGCCTGAGCCAACAAATGGTATTCCAGGTGTGATATTCATTGGAGGCGAGAGAATAGAATATTGGGAAATTGACGGAAATACATTAAAACGAGTTCGTAGAGGAACTTGGGGTACAGGTGTCGAAACAACTTATAGCGCACAGACTGAAGTTGTTGATGGAAGTATGCAACAGGCGATTCCAGGTAAGGCTGAAGCACATACTAATGTATGGTATGACCAAGGAACAAGTACAGCAACAAACGGCCAAGGATTGGGGATGGCAACATCAGCACAGGCAAAATTCCTTAAGGAAGCACCGTTAACTACTCCAAAGGCATATTAATAGGATAAATATACAAGATGGAAAACGAAAATAAACAAGTCAACGAAAGTGAAGAAAACCAAGATATGGAAACAAAACAACCTAATGAAATTCCTAGTGTGAACATTGAAGGTCACATTAAAATCTTTGATCCTGAAACAGGAGAGGTTTTTGTAGATAAGCGTAACGCTATTCATTATGAAAACTTTTCTTTAGCACTGGCACAGAGTGTCGCTAATAAGACAACAGGGTTTATTCACGAGATGCATCTTGGTAACGGTGGTACCTCAGTATCTACTACTGGTATCATTACGTACCTACCTGCAAATAATTCAGGCAGTTCAGCAGACTTATACAATAAAACTTATTATAAAGTTGTTGACGATACTAGTAGTTCCAATCCAGATCCAACACGAAACAAATTGACTGTCAGTCACGTTGCAGGCACAGTTTATTCCGATATTTTAGTTACATGCTTACTAGATTACGGTGAACCAGCAGGTCAAGAAGCATTTGATAACTCTGCTTCACTAGACGGCACGTATGTATTTGACGAATTAGGCCTAAAGAGTTGGGAAGGTGTGTTAGGCGATGGTAACTTACTTACACACGTAGTTTTCCACCCTGTACAGAAGTCATTAAACCGTTTGATTCAAATTGACTACACAATACGTATTCAAACGCTTACAAACCTAAGTTCCGCAACTTAAAGCACCGGAAAAGCCACTTTTTTGTCTATTTCTTGTCTATTATTGAGTCTTTTAATAAATAGAATATAAATAATAGTAGCATATTATATGCAATGCCAAACATTTAACGGCGCAGTGCCGTGGCAAACATAATCGATTATAAAATGGAGAAATAAAGTGGCATATACAGTTAATAAAACAGATGGGTCAGTCTTAACAACAGTTGCAGATTCGACCCTAGACACAACTTCAGATCTTACCCTCATCGGCAAGAACTATGCCGGTTACGGCGAGATACAAAACGAAAACTTTGTATACTTGCTAGAAAACTTTGCAAATACAACTGCACCAAGTTCACCAACCTCTGGTGAATTATGGTGGGATACAGGTTCGAGTACATTAAAAGTTTATACCGGAACAAATTGGAAAGGCGCAGGCGGCTTAACAAGGCAAGCATCCGCTCCTACAGGTCCCTCAGAAGGTGAGTTATGGTTTGATACAACAAATGACCAATTATTTGCTTGGGACAACACATCATGGATTCTTGTTGGTCCTTTATACGCAGCTGGCGTTAAAACAGGCCCACTTGTAGAAACTATTACAGATTCATTGGCGGTGGATCATGTTGTAATTTCAATGTATGTAGCAGACACAAGAGTTGCTATTATATCTAAAGACAGTGTCTTTACACCAAACGTAGCAATTGGCGGATTTGCTACAGTAAGTCCTGGTTATAATCTTAGCACTACAGTAGCAGACGCTAAATGGCACGGAACATCATCCGACTCTGACGCACTAGCAGGAGTGTCGGCCGCCAATTACATGCGATCTGACACAAACGAAACGACATCAGGTTCGATTAGTGTTTTAAATGATAATGGTGTAGTAATTGGTGTTGACTCTGATATTACATTATCAGTGTCAGGTGACGATGTAACGTTTAAGAATAATACTAGCAATGGTAATATGTACATGAACGTTAACGTAGGTGGTGTTCCCACCAACGCTATTGAAATTGATGGATCAACCACTGCTGTTACAATCACAGGTGACTTAACAGTTAATGGCACAACATCAACAATTGACACTACTAATTTATTAGTAGAAGATCCGTTAATTGTTCTTGCTAAAAATGTTGTAGGTACGCCTTCTTTTGATGCAGGTATTATTGTTGAGCGTGGGACAAGCGCAAATACTGGTATGATTTGGGATGAGGATCAGGATGAATGGGCAGCCGTTTCCACATCAGAAACAGGTAGCACAGCAGGTGATGTATCAATTGGTAGTTATGCGAACATGCACGTAGCCACATTAACAGGTTTGGCAACTTCAGCACAATATGCTGACTTAGCAGAAAAGTTTGAAACAGACTACGACTATGATGCAGGTACTGTTGTACAGATTGGTGGAGAACGTGAAGTTACAATGTGTGAAACAAGAGCATCGGAAGATGTGTTAGGTGTTGTAAGTTCATACCCGGCATACTTAATGAACAGTGAACAGCAAGACGGTATTCAAATAGCATTGGCTGGTAGAGTTCTAGTTAAGGTTACTGGTTCTGTTACAAAAGGTGATAGATTAATATCAGCAGGCAATGGTACCGCAAGAACAGCAACTGATGGCGAGATAACTGCTTTTAATTGTATCGGAAGGGCGTTAGAAAGCAACGAAAACGAAAACGAAGAACTAGTTCTTTGCATTGTACGAGTAGTATAATTCAGAAAAAGTATAAATACAGTTGTTACTTTTAAAAGGTGCTATTGTTCCTGAAGAATAACACTTTAAATTTGAATAACAAAATCTCGAGAAAACAGTAAAACCCTATAGGAGAATAAAAGAAAGATGGCATACGTAACAGGTGATACAATTCTCGCTACGCACTATAATGACTTTACTACTAGCGTTAACGCTATATGGGGGACTGGATCAGGTGATCATGGATATGGGCAATCAAACACAATTGCTTCTACCTCCGCTGGATCAACTGTTACAGCAACCCAGTGGTCAACATTGTTAGCAAGAATTTCTTCAGCCGCAACCCATCAAGGTAGTTCAATTTCAGCGATTAGCTCACCAAGCGCAGGTGAAACAATCAGCGCATACTCGGCTCTATCAGGTAATATTACCACCATTGACTCAGCACGATTGAACATTACCTCCCCTAACTATACAGACACATCCGATTCTGGAAGTGCCGCGAGTAGTTGGACAACAAGTACAGTACATGAGTTTACACTTACTTGGGGAAGTGGCGATGAAGCAAGATACTATTTTAATGCAGGTGGAAGCACACAGTTCACATTCAGTAGAGCAGGCGGCACATCTCACACAAAGAATAGTGAGTGGTCAAACTTAGCAACCGCATGTGGCACAATTATTTTTGCCGCACAAGGAACAACTAAATCTGGCGGTTCTGGTTCAGCAGATACAGTAGCAACAACAGTTGGTTATCATGACATGTCAACCTCTAATCAGTTGGTATTTAGACAATATGAAGGTGACAGTCCTTATACATCAAATTATATTGCTGTACAAGCAAAATCAAACGGCGCTCAGGCCGGAAACGGCGACAGTGGTAGTGTATTAACATTCACTATTACATGGGCTGATGCAGCCGCTGATAATTATGATGATAGCGTAGATGGTACCGTAACAAATACTATTGGACACAGAACACCAAACACTACAGCGTTGAATAATGCAGCCTGGACAGGCGCACCAACATATAGTAGTACAAGCTTTACACAATCTTAATTAATTAATATTGACAATTAGAAGCATTTGTTATATAATGAGTATATGAGTGCAAAAGAAATTGTAAAGAAAAAGTTTAACCAAAAGGTGGCTCTCGTAACAAAGCGTGAGACCACCTTAGGTTTACTCTCCCTCCCATACAACGGCGGTTTATTCAAAGTATCCTATGAATTAATTAGTTTTTGCGAACTAATGTCTTTAAGGCAACAAATTGCTGAACGAAATGACTTAGAATCAAATCCAACTGTTGTATTAGATCAATTTGAAAATCCAATTATAATTGAGGATCCAGTAGACTTTACACAAAAACTATGGCAACGGTATTACGAAGTAACAAACGAATACTATGCCGAACTAAACAAAATTCGACAAATTAGAAAACCAGATCAAATTTAATGCCCGATGATAAAGGCGTATTATTATTTGCGTATGATAACGAATCAATAAGTTACACAAATCTCGCCATTATTTGTGCTTTACTAGTACGCAAACATTTACCAGAAGCAGGAATAGCGTTAGTTACTAACAATCCTGTCGACGGACCTTTTGACCACGTAATACACATTGACGCTGGAAACAGCGGAAGAAGAACATTTAGAAATCCCGGAGGAGAAGTCGAAGAACTTACATGGCACAATAAAACTAGACCACTAGCATACGAATTATCTCCATTCCAAAAAACTTTACTATTAGATGTAGACTATCTAATGTTTAATAATTCGTTGCAAGGAATATTTGAAACACAAAAAGAATTAGTATGTCATAAAAATGTGTTTGATATAACAGGTATGAATAGTTTTATTGATGATAAGTTATTGCATTGGAGTAGCGTACCAATGTTGTGGGCGACCGTGTTATACTTTACTAAAGGAGAAACTGCTAAAACATTTTTCGATTTAGTGAGTACAGTAAAAGAAAATTATATGTATTACTACAATCTATATAATTTCAAGAAAGGGCCATACCGCAACGATTATGCTATAAGTATTGTATATAACCTTTTAAGTTTAGAAGGTTACTTCGACAACTCTCTCCTTACTTTACCTTCTCAGCATACTTTAACAGATGTTAGAGAAGATGGTGCGGTAGTTTATGAGTTTGACAACGAAGTATCGATGATATGCAATGCTAATTTACATATTATGAACAAGTATAGCATACTCGAACATGCTAATAGTATTATAAGATATGCAACACAGCCTACCTTAATCCACACACCAAATGAAGCGAATTAAAGATCACGACGAACAACTAGGATATTTTACTTTTGTTCAAAACAATGAGACAACAGACTATTTAAAACTTGCTTATGCATGTGGATTAAGTTTAAAGGCAACGCAAAGTATAAACAAGTTTGCTATAGCAGTAGACGAAGCAACTAAAGAGTGTTTAGAAGATAAGCACTACAAAGTGTTTGATTACGTTGTAGATATACCGTGGGGAGATGAAAGCGAAGAAGATAGTTGGAAATTAGGTAACGAGTGGAAAGCGTGGGCAATAACACCATTTAAAGAAACAGTTAAGATAGACTGTGACATAGTGTTTACAAGAAACATTGACCACTGGTGGACGTTTATGCGTGAGCAAGAAGTGCTTATTGCTACAAACGTTCGCAAGTTAGATGGAAGCATTGCTACATCACGCAAATACAGAAAAGTATTTGACGAGAACGAACTGCCTAATGCGTATAGTGGGTTTATGTATTTTCGTTACGGCGAGGAAAGTTTAAAAATATTTAAGACACTTAAATGGGTTTATAAGAACTGGAATACTGTAACAGAGAATATTAAAAACTGTAGAGATAGTAAACCCACAACAGATGTTGCGTTAGCCATTGCGTTAGTATTACAGGAGCAAGAGTATACTGCTACTAACAGCGTATTGGACTATCCAACGTTTGTACATTTAAAGCCAAGCATTTTAGAGTGGCCCGAACAGCATAAGATAGAGGATGTTGTTAATATAAGTTATAATGACGACATTGGCTTGCTTATTGGTATTGAGCCACAACTATATCCAGTGCATGGTGCTGAATGTAAGGAGTACTTGGCTGATAAAACAATAGAATACTATGAAAGGACTTAATGAGTTTTTAGAAGCATTAGAAGGCTTTGACTATAGCGAAAAAGAAAAGCCGGACTATTGTTTATACTATGATGACACGGGTAAAATATACGAGGCATCAACAGAAGAAAGAGAAGAATTAAGTTATATAAAAGTTCCATGGAACTGGCCAAATGATAACTTTATTACAGATTGGACTGTTGAAGATGGTAAGTTAAAGCCTATAGAAAAACATAGTAGTTCAGTATCAAAGTATAGGCAGATAACACATGCCTCTGAGTTAGATCATAGTCAACCAGTTTTAGTAACAGAGAAGGATCATAGGTTAATTAAACAGGTTATTGATCCAGATCAAGTAAAGTTTAATAGAGACGAAAGTTATTATCAATTATAATAGGAGATGACACAAAATGGTAACAAAGCATGCAAAATATCCATGGGAAGCTTCCCAAGGAGATGTAATTAAAAATAAAGAATTTAAAGAAGCACTTAAAATTTACAGTGCTGTTAAAGAGTGGTGCACCAAAAACTGTAAAGGTGACTTTAAAGTAGACGATAAAGTTTACGCTGATGGAGTTAGAGTAACATTTAGACGTCCAACAGAAGCAAAGTTATTTGAGGAAACATTTAATAAAGGCGACAAAGTAGAAGTAAAGGACGGAAAATTTAAATCAGACTTTTATAATGGCTGAAGTAGTTGATGTAGCAGATTTAGACTGCATATATCTAACATACGACGAACCACAGAAAGAAGAATTCTGGGCAAAAATACTTAATATGGTTCCGTGGGCAAAGCACGTAGATGGTGTTTATGGATCTGATGCGGCGCATAAAGCGGCGGCAAAGACAAGTGATACAGAACGATTTGTTTTAATCGACGGTGATAACTTACCCGATCCAGAGTTTTTTAACTTACAACTAACACTAGATGATGTTACTAAACATTGTGTGTTTAGATGGAAGGGTCGTAATATTATAAACGGACTAATGTATGGCAACGGTGGGTTAAGTTGTTGGCCTGTGGACTTTGTTTTAAACATGACTACACATGAGAACACTGATGGCTCGGATGAAACATTAGTAGAGTTTTGTTTTGATGACAACTATAGACCAATGCATAACTGTTATAGCACAACATATCCAAATGGATCAGAATTACATGCATGGCGAGCAGGGTTTAGAGAAGGTGTTAAAATGGTGTTGGACCAAGGCAAGCGTCCTGATCTTGACACATTTGAGAAAGCAATTCACGCACGTAATTACGACAATCTATGTATTTGGCAAACTGTTGGGCGCGACGTTGAGCACGGCATTTGGGCAATATATGGAGCACGTTTAGGCACATTTTTAACTATGCTTACGGACTGGGACTATGTAAATGTAAGAGACTTTAAGTATCTCACAGAACTGTTTAACGCAGAATACGCATCTAACAATCCGGAGAGTGAAGCAAGTAGATTAGGCGAAATACTACAGAATAAACTAGGCCTGCCTATATGTGAAATGGATGCTGAGACAAGTGTGTTCTTTAAAGCACATTACAGCAAGCATACAAACTATGATATAATGATACAAGAATTAGATGTAATACGGCAAATTGAAGGTTGGTAATGGAACTTTATGAAGACAATAAGGGCGACAAAGTAGAAGTAAAGGACGGAAAATTTAAATCCGACTTTTATAAAAGTGCTGAAAATATTAAAGAGCAGTTAGACTCTGTTTCGCCATCCTTTTGTCTTGCTAAATGGAACCAAGTTAGTTTACATTTGCCAACAGGATATAATAATAGTTGCTATCATCCTCCACTCCATAAAATGGATGCAGAAGCAGTTAAAGTAAATCCATCCGCACTACACAACACGCAACACAAAAAAGAAATGCGTAAATTGATGATTAACGGCGAACGTCCAAAAGAATGCCAGTACTGTTGGAACATAGAAGATACTGGGCACATGAGCGACAGGCACTACAGAAGTGGTGAACCATGGGCACATATGGACTTTGAAACTATACTTAACACGCCATGGGATGCAGATAAGAACCCACGCTATGTAGAGGTTAACTTCAACCATAACTGTAATTTAAAATGTAGTTACTGCTCACCTCAATTTAGCACATCGTGGGAAAAGGAAACAAAACAATTTGGAGCATGGCCCACTAAAACTCCGCATAACGCACCCGAACACTTTACAGGAAGCCGCGCTTGTATTCCCCACAGTCAATATAATCCATATGTAGAAGCATTTTGGAAGTGGTGGCCTGACTTATATAAAGATTTAAAACATTTTAGAATGACAGGCGGCGAACCCTTAATGGATAAAAATACTTACAAAGTATTTGATTACATTAACGCAAATTCAAAGAGTGATCTACACCTTAACGTAACAAGTAACTTCTCTGTAGAAGATAAACTGTTTGACAAATATATTGAAGCGATTAAACCTATTTGCTTAGATGAAAAAGTAGAACACTTTATGCAATACATTAGTGTTGATACTTGGATGGAGCAAGCAGAATATATACGTAATGGTTTAGACTTTAATCGAATGTGGAATAACATCAATAGATTTTTAACAGAGATTCCATATAGAAACAGTGTTACATTTATCATTACGTATAATAATTTGAGTGTGACGGGTTTAGGCAAACTGTTGTCAGCAATACACGGATTAAGACAAGCATATAGTGATACGTATCAACGTATATGGTTTGATACTCCGCTACTAAGACAACCAGCCTGGCAGAGCATACAGTTATTGCCAGAGTCATACCAAATGATTCATGATGATAATATATGTTGGATGCTGGATAATATGGAAGATGAAAGCACAAGATTTAAAGGTTTTAAGGATTATGAAGTCCAACGTATGCAACGAGATTTAGCGTGGTGGCAAGAAGGTAGTAAGTTGGATGAACAATACGTAAGAGATTGTAAAGCAGATTTTTATAGATTTTTTAACGAACACGATAAACGCAGAGGAACAAACTTCCTTGAAACTTTTCCCGAGATGGTAGATTGGTGGAAAGAATGTAAGAGATTAGCACAAGCATGAGAAATGACTTTAACTGGCCATTATGGCATTGGCATTTTGAACTTACAAGTGCTTGTACATTAAAGTGTCCGCGTTGTTCTAGAACAGAAAAACCAGAAACATTAGTAATAGATAATTTAGATTTAAATTTTTTTAAAGAAAACTTTACTAAAGATATTTTGCAAGAAACAAAAAGAGTTACTTTTTGTGGCTATGATGGCGATCCAATTTATAACAAAGAATTTCTAGAAATATGCGAATACTTTAAAAGTAATAATCAAAAAGTAGAGTTAAACATTGTAACTAACGGTAGTTACAAGAAAACTGATTGGTGGTTAGAGTTAGGAAAAACTTTAAACAAATACGATCAAGTTCATTTTAGTTTAGATGGGTATGATCAAGAAAGCAATGAGAAGTATAGAGTAAACAGCAATTGGAATAGTATAATAGAAGGAATAGAAACATTACGTATTGGCCCTGTGCGATTAGTGTGGGATATGATTTATTTTTCGTTTAATTATAAACACGTAGACCATATCGTAAAGCTTGCAAAAGATTTGGGTTTTGATGCAATGCGACAAACTAAAAGCAATAAGTTTAATTTCTTTTATGAGCACTACGACGATTCATTAGATCCTATTAAAGAATATATTAGTGAGTCTGGTAGATACGAAAGTAACACAATAAGATTTACTGATAGAAAAATATACGACGATAGTTTTGAGACAGCAAAAGAAATATATAAAAAGCAAACACCGATTGGAGACATAACCCCGTACTGTTTTATAGGCACAAAAGGGCTGTTTGTAGACAGTAAGGGGTATTTTTATCCGTGCTGTTGGATTATAGATAGATATAATGATAAAGCATACGCAGAGTGGCAAACAGCAGATAAAAATATAAAACAAAGTGGATTGAAGTCTGTTTTAAACAATAATTATTGGGCACAATTTATAGATAATATTCCTATGTTAGATATATGCAAATTAAAGTGTAAATCTACAGAAATTAGCGAAAAAACAGTTGCGAGATTTTAAATGACATTAAGAAAACCCGGTAGAGAGACAGATTTAGAAGTAAAAAAATGGTTAAATACTAATGTAAGTCCATCTTTTTGTATGGCAAAATGGAGGAACGCTACAATATGGTTAGGCAGTGGAATGACGACAAGTTGTCATCATCCGCCCGCCCACGAAATAGATGTAACAGAACTTCAGTCAAATCCAGCAGCTATTCATAATACATCCCAAAAAAAGAAAGATCGACACAATATGCTAGTAGGACAGCGTCCAGCAGGTTGCGAATATTGTTGGAAGATTGAAGATATTGGGCCTGATTCGATTTCGGATCGTGTCCATAAGTCAGTCATTTATGACGAGGAGGATGTTAATTATGTTAAAAATAAGTTACCTACAGAGAATTTTGCTTTACGTACTCTCGAGGCCGCCTTTGACCGGACTTGTAACTTTGGTTGCTCTTATTGCAATCCTGCTTTTAGTAGCACCTGGGTAAAAGACATCAAAAAAGACGGCCCTTACGAAAATCTAATTAGCGATGGCCGTAATCATTTCACTCATTCCCACCCTTCCGCTCAATTATATAAAAAGGATGAAAACAATCCGTATGTTGAAGCGTTCTGGAAGTGGTGGGATGAGGAATTACATGAAACATTAGACGAACTCCGTATTACAGGTGGTGAACCATTAATGTCTGATGACGTATGGAAACTGTTTGACAAGTTTAAAGAGGGCTCAGTTAAGCCAGACATGCGGCTCGCTATTAACAGTAACCTCGGAGGGAAAGACGATTTAATAAATCGATTTATAGAAAACGCACAATCTATTAAACATCTACATTTATACACGAGTTGTGAATCAATGGGTCCACATGCAGAGTATATACGAGACGGTTTAGAATGGAACAGATGGGTAGATAACTGTCACAAAGTTTGCACAGATGGAAATCTAGAAGGCTTCCATATGATGTGTACTATTAACGCATTGTGCTTAAACTCGTTGCCGGAGTTTTTACAACAGCAAATAGAATTTAAAGAAATATACGGATTGGACCGTCCTACGTTTACGTTGAATATATTGCGCTTTCCGAGTTTCCAATCTCCGTTAATATTGCCAAAAGAAACACTAGCAGAGTTTAGAGGAGATTTACAAAACTGGTATAGTAAAGTAAAAACCAATCCGCTGTTACAAGAGATGGAACGCAATCATGTAGAGCGATTAATAGACTACTTAGATGTAGTGGAAACACCGCATAGCGATACATTTGAAAAGCCTGCGTTACATAATGACTTCTATCATTTTTATAAACAATACGATGGGCGTAGAGGAAAGAACTTTACAGAGACATTCCCACGCCTAGCAGACTGGTATAATAGTTTAAATGGATAAAGGATATCTAAGCGAGGATACGCCTCATAACAGTAAAGCATTATTGCTTGATAGAAATAAACAAAAACTAGAGCAACACCAATTTACTACAGAGCATTATAATTTACTAACAGTTAGTAAACACTTTTGTATGTTGCCGTGGTTACATTTACACGGCTGGACTGATGGTAATGCTTACCCATGCTGTATGGCTGATATGGAAATTCCGGTGGGCAACTTACGGAAAAATACTTTTGAGGAGGTATGGAATGACGAAAGCATGAAGCAACTTCGTCTCAATATGTTGCAAGACAAACCCAGTGACACATGTAAAAAATGTTACGAATTAGAAAAGTCTTCTCTTTTTAGTTTACGTAATGAAAGCAATAGAAACTTTGCGTATGCTGTAGATTATATAGACAACACATATGAAGATGGGAGTGCAGATCCAAATATTTTTTATTGGGATATGCGATTTAGTAATCAATGTAATTTTAGTTGTAGAATGTGTGGCCCACAATTTAGTAGTAGTTGGGCAAAAGAATCAAACAGTATGTACAATCATAAAGTTCCAATTATTGATTATACCCGCGGTAGTAAACAATTAAACTGGGAAATGGTAGAGCCGTATATAGATAACTTACATAAAATATACTTTGCTGGTGGTGAGCCGCTAATGATGGAAGAACACTGGCGTTTAATAGATGAACTACTAAAACGCGGTAAAACAGACGTAGAACTTATTTACAACACGAACTTTAGTGAGACAAAGTATAAAAAGCGTAACATATTTGAAACATGGAAGGAGTTTGAACTCGTGTCTGTGGGTGCAAGTTTAGATGCAATGGGAGCAAGGGCAGAGTACATACGTAAAGGAACTAAGTGGGACAATATTGTACGTAACAGAGAAGAAATGTTATCTATATGTCCTACTGTAGACTTTTTTGCAAGTGCTACGCTACAGGCATTAAACGCATATCATATTGTAGATTTCCATAATGAGTGGATACAACAAGGATTAATAGAAACATACGACTTTCACGTTAATGTGTTGCAAGGGCCAGAGTGGTACAGACTAACTATTTTACCACAACAAATGAAAGAAGAAGTAGTACAATTATATGAAGACCACATAGAAAAAATAAACTTGGGTGATGACATCATGAGAGCATCAAACGGGTTTAAAGGAGCAATAAACTTCTTAAAACAAGAGGATAGAACAGATTTGCTACCAAAGTTTAGAGAAGAAATATGCAAGTATGATAGTTATAGAAATGAAAACTTTGCGAAAACGTTTCCGGAATTAAAGGAACTAATAGATGGACTATAACGAGAAAGCGCCGCTATATGTTAACCTAGAAGATTTAACAGACAACGAGCGTATTGCATTAACAGAGAACGAAGCGTTTTGTATATACCCATGGACGCATATACACGCCTATCCGGACAGCACCGTACACCTATGCTGTATGTCGGATATGGACATGCCGCTAGGAACACTCAAAGAAACTACACTAGAAAATATATGGCATGGTGAGAAGATGCAAAGCATACGGCAAGATATGCTTGCAGGTAAAAAGTTAAAAGAGTGTAGTAAGTGCTATGAACAGGATCGCAACGGCTTTATGAGTGGCAGAGTAAGTGCTAATAAACACTTTGGTCATCACATTAAAAAAGCAAGCACAGTAGATCCAGAGTTTGAGATTATATATTGGGACGTAAGGTTTAGTAATTTGTGTAACTTTAGATGTAGAACTTGTGGCCCATTGTTTAGCAGTAACTGGTATCAAGACTATGAGAAGTTACACGGCAGTAAGCCTGACCATCCAAAAATAATACGCTGTGGCGATACAAAAGACTTTTATCGAGAAGCAAAACGCCATATGCCATACGTAGAGCAAATATACTTTGCTGGTGGCGAACCACTTATGATGGAAGAGCACTGGAAGATCATTGAAGAACTAATACGCTTAGAACGTTTTGATGTAAAGTTAATTTATAATACAAACTTTAGCGAATTGCGTTATAAGAAACAAGATGTATTAGAGATGTGGAAGTTATTTAATAGTGTAAGCATTGGAGCAAGTTTAGACGGAATGGGACCACGCGGTGAATACATACGCAAAGAAACTGTATGGGACCAAACAGAGCGTAACAGAGAACGCATGTTAGAAATATGCCCTAAAGTAGATTTTTATATTAGTTGCACGTTAAGCATACTAAACAGTTTCCATATGCCGGACTTCCACAGAGATTGGATGGACAAAGGACTTATTAACGCACAAGACTTTAACATTAATATATTAATGAATCCACCACACTATCGTATAGACAATCTACCAAATAATCTTAAGGAAAAACTAGTCGCTAAATACAAAGAGCATATTGAATATATTAGTCCGTTAGACGGCTTGCAACGAGCAACGAACGGTTATGAAAGTGCTATTAACTTTATTAATCAAACTGCTAACGAACAATTGCTACAAGACTTCTTAAAACTTACAGCACAAATAGATGCAATACGAGATGAGAATTTTAAGGAAACATTTCCAGAACTAATCCAATTATGAACGAAAAACTGAGGCAAGTTATACATAAAGTAGACGCTTATAAAGAAACTCCTACATTATGTTATCTTCCTTTTATGCATATGGAAGCAGATGCTAAAGGTTGGCTCAAGCCTTGTTGTATGGCAGAAGGACCTGTTTATAAAGAAGGCACGGAAGATCCATATAATTTAAACAATGGTGATACTATTACAGATGCATTTAACAGTACCGACATGCAACAGTTACGACAAGAATTTTTAGATGGAAAGAAGCCAGAAATATGTAAAAAGTGTTGGGATGAAGAAGACGCTGGTCTAGAAAGTAAGCGCATAAACTGGGCTCACTATTTCTCACATCACTTACCACAAATAAAAAATATATTTGATAAAGATGTAACAGAGAAAGATATTGCGTACTTAGATTTAAAATTAGGAACCATATGTAACTTAAAGTGTAGAATATGTGGATCTTGGAGTAGTAGTAAGTGGGCGGAAGAAGAAATAAAAATAGGTATTAAGTTCTACGGTGCTAAGAAAGAAAATACAAAGCAAACGCCAGCGTACTATTATTTAAAGCAAGGTGAATGGCCACGTAAGAATCCACAGTTTTGGGAAGACCTTAAAGAGATATTACCTAACGTAAAACATTTGGAGTTTACGGGAGGAGAACCGTGGATGATTAAAGAGCATTTCCAAGTCTTAGAAACATTAATAGAAAGCGACCACTCTAAGGACATTAATATACATTACAACACAAACGGAACACAATTACCAAAACACGAATTCCATAATATTCTGCCACATTTTAAACATTGTAGAATTTCCTTTAGTATCGATGACATTGGCGATAAGTTTGAGTATCAGCGTTACGGCGCGAAATGGGATGAAGTAAACAACAATATTCAGTATATTTCCGGAAACAAGCCAAGTAATATAGAAACAGAGATTTGTACTACACTTAATTTATTTAACTTTCATAATTTACCAGAGATTGCTGATTGGATCAAAGAAATTAAAAATTTAGACTCTTGGTATTTGAATTTAATGCACCATCCGTTACATTATAACATTCAAATGCATACTCCCGAAATAAAGAACATTATAGCAAATAAGTTGAGAGCATATAACTGGCAAGAGTTAATAGACAGAAAGTTTGACAATGTTAAAGAAATTAATTCTTTTATTAACTACATGCATAGCACTGATTTAAGAAACATCAAAGATGATGAAGACCACACAGTTCGAATGTTAACTGACACTGCGATAGTAGACAGCATGAGAACTAAGACGTTAAACGAAGTAGATCCGGTATTGTCAGAGTATATTGGTTATGAATATAATAAGTGCCATAAAAAGTGCTTGCCACCTATCAACTGAATAAATAATGAATACAAAGCCCGAAAACATGTGCTTGGCTCCGTGGGTACATACATATCTTAGCCCGCAAACAGAGCGTAGACTATGTTGTGCTTCGCGTGAACCCGCACAAAGTTTTAAACAGTATATTGACACTACTTCCGGAACTGGAGAATACAATCCAATAACGTTAGAAGAGCATTGGAACAGCGAGTATATGAAAAGTGTGCGTAGAGCACATATGGCAGGAGAAGAGATAGACGCTTGCCAAGTATGTAACAAGAAGTTACTAAACACAGACGTATATAGAGATTACTTTTGGAATCTGTTTAAACACAAATACGACGAAGTAGTAGCAAGCACGGACGAAACAGGCTACACTACAATGAAGCCGGTAAGTTGGGACTATCGCTTCAGTAACCTATGTAACTTTAAGTGCCGTATGTGTGGCGATATGTTGAGTAGCAGTTGGGAAACAGAGCAACGTAGCAACGATATGATCGACTACGGCAATCCAAAAAACAACTGGATGGATCCAACCGTAAGAAAACAAATAAGCGAGTTTCAATCACAAGTAGTAGAGAAAGAATTTGCTGACGCTGTTACAGAAGGTAGAGTAGAGGAAATATATTGGGTAGGTGGAGAACCTCTAATGTTTGAAGAACATTGGAAGTATATGAAACAAATTATAGAGCAGGAAGATGGAAGTAAGATATACGCAAGATACAATACAAATTTATCTCGTATAGAGTATAAAGGCACTCATTTATACAATGACATATTATGTAACATACGTGACTGGCAAATATGTGCGTCAATAGATGGCACGGGTGCCATAGGAGAATACATACGCGATGGATTGGATTGGAGTAAGTTTTTAGACTACTATAAACAAGGTATGGCAGTACAAAAACATCCAAACCAAATGCGTTTAGACTTTACTTTAACTTTACCTGGACTATACGGAGTAAAAAATATGTTTGATTTAAGTAAAGAGTTAGACACAATGTTATTAGCGAAGGTTACTTTTGCTTTTACGCCGGACATTATAATGAGTCCAATGTGTTTACCGCGTAACTTATTAAACGATAAAGTAGATGAATTATTAGAACAATGTAAGGAGGCAACATGGAAACAACAACCGCTAATAGATGTATTAAAAAATTTAAAAGAAAGACCAACGTTCGCAGAAGAATGGCCTAACGAATACGAGGAAGGTATTTTAAAAGGTAAACAACGCATGGAAAAAATTGACAATCTGCGTAAAACCAGTTATAATATTAATAATATTCTCCAAAGGGATATTTTGAATTGGTGGAACACTATATGATTGACAATAATCCGTGGTTATTACTAATAATGTTGAGTGTAGGACCGTTTAATGGACAGTATAATGGAGAGAATGATGTTTGGTTGCATATACAGATGCGTTCGCAGGCAGAATGTATGATGGCGGCACAGAATGTAATGACTACTGCTAGGATATTTCAAGACTTGAATCCTACTTTAAAAGTAGACGCTACATGCAGACCAGATGAACTTAATCGAACATATGAATCGAATAACATTACTAATGAACATGCCGGAATTCGGCCGAGTTAACAATGCAAATTATAACATTTAACTGCCCAGGCGAATTTGATATTAATCAATTTGGAAA
>Ga0098061_1000112_pt1 | contig 33083 bp, 33 predicted proteins | sample 22_taG_FD_92579 | JGI IMG/M metagenome (GOLD analysis project Ga0098061, IMG submission 92579) | Marine viral communities from the Subarctic Pacific Ocean - 22_ETSP_OMZ_AT15343 metaG | ecosystem: Environmental > Aquatic > Marine > Oceanic | place: Subarctic Pacific Ocean | collected 2015-01-20
GCATACTTCTCGCGCATCTTCTTCATGTCAATTCCCATTTTTTCCTCCTATGTGTTAATGGGTGGGTAAATAACCCTATAGTATGATTGATAACTCTCTCAATCATCTGGTAAACATTATACTACTCTTCAATCTCAAAGTCAAGTAAAAAATCAAAGTTGAACAATTTCTCTTCCACACACGAGTGAATAGCAGAAATTGTTGTCGTAATCGGTTTCAAATATTCCAAAACTCGTTCTCTCATCTTTTTCCCTCACTTGATTTCTAATCTTGTTATTCAATGTTGCATCCTCCTTGAGGGATTGCCCACCGATTGCGTAATAATAGCGGGTTTCAGTCTTGCTGTCAAGAGAAAAAAACATTTTTTCTTCTCCGGTCTCGACGTTTACTATACCTACTGTGCGTATGCGTGAAGTTGGAGCAAAAGGATAAAAAGTGCTCATTACTGGTTTACTATTGTTAAAGACGTTGAGGAAGTGAATCGCCGGGGCAATAGTTTGATTGATACTTATATAATAATCAACAATTGATACTTCGCCCACAATATCACTCACAGAAGAGTTATCAACCAGGATGATTTGTTCGAAAATGCCAGATCTAGCATATTCCTGAAGAATGTGAAAGCTGGCGCGCTGTTGAAGACGGCCCGTTTCACTCAAAAGGTCTGGTTGTTCATATATGTAAAGGATTGTGATCTTGCAATGTTTTATTGCCTCCAGGATCCTTAAAGATGCAGCAGAAATGTGTCCCGAACCACCTAAGATAAAAATTACTTCGCCATTGCAATTAAGAAAGTTCGTGAGGTCGGGACACTCTCTTTCATATTCTTCCGGGTGGTCCCTCTCGGGAATAAGATAAAAATTTTTACCCTGTCTTGACTGCGTGTCGATGCAAAACACATTATATTGTGGATATTTTGTAAACTCTTCGGCAATATTACACCCACAGTTACCCAAACCTACGATATTCACTTTGATTTCCTCATCTCGCCATAGTTTTTGCCGACAGAAACGTTAACGAGATATTTCCCGAACAAGGTATCTCCAAATACTTCTGTTATTCGCGGCAATAGGTGCTTATCTTCCTTGCAGATGTCTATCACAAGTGAATCATGTAAGCTAAACGCTATATAAGACTTCGTATTCTCAAGAATTTTATCAATCTTTATCATTTGTCGCAAAAAGAGGTCTGATGATGTACTTTGGATTAAATAATTTAATGCTCGCCTCTCATCCACCTCTATGATTCTATCGAACTTAGTTATAATTTTACCATCTTTCCAGGTTTCTTTAAGCAACTTTTCACGATCATATGCTTGATTCAATAGGTGATCTTCAGAGTTGGGGTTGTATAGCCAAGCAAATAATCTTGTTTTTGCTTCTTCTCTCGTCCCCGTTCCACGAAATACATTTTCAATATTCCAAATATGTAAATCTTGTTGCGGTTGTTCCTGGCCACTAAGTGAAATAAAAGTTCTCAGCTCGGCTGCATTAAAATCCAGCTCAATAAACAAATCATTGTTAGGTTTCAAAACTCTTCTATGTTTTTTGTCCAAAGTTAAGATGGGAAATGAACCATTCTTCGTGGTCAATCGACCAGTGACGGTTCCAAAGATATTATAATGAACATGAGGATCAATCTTGTTGAGTTTCTTCAAAAACGCCCTTGAACGATAAGCGCCCAACTCGCTTTTCAATGCTGAGGAATCAATATTTAATTTCTGATATTTGATTTTCTCAACCAACTTTGTGAGATCCAAGAGGAAGTCGTAATTAGTTGGTTTTTCGTTGTTTTCAAAGGTGTAGTGGCTAATTCTGTTCTTTATATCGCACCATTCGAACAGGAACGACTCTGGTATCGTCTGGAACAAGCAAACATCTTTTAGGTTAATTTTTGCTGTGGTAAAGGCACGAAGAAATGCCTTCATTTTGTTGCTAATTCTATCCCAGTCTTCCTTTAGCTCTGGTGGACAAACTTCTGCAAGTTGTTTCCCGCCAACATAAAGATTCGCATATTCAATATCTAAGTTTTTTAAGAAAGAGGCGTAGGACCAAGTCCTGGAAAGATCAGGGGGAATCTCATCATAGATCATTCCCCCATCAGAATATATACCAACACAGTGTTTTTTATCGTCGAGAGCCTGGAAGAGCACACTTAACCCCGGGCATTTTCAAAAATCTGATTGTCAATATACCGCATTACTCGCCCAAAGTCAAACAAATCATACAATCTTTTTAAATGTTTTATCTTATTTTCCAAAAGGTGGGGGTGCCAAACAATACCCGCCTCCTTCATTCGCACACGAAAATAGAATTCCACCCAGAACTTCTCATCGGGGATTTCACTTTCCAGCAAAGGCTTTCTTCTTATTTCACAAAGCTTAGTTGTGTTAAGGTTTTGTGGGTTGGCCATCGGAATTTTAATTACTGGTTCTCGGCGAACTAGAGAATTATAATATGTTATCAGAGTAGCTCGAAGAAAGTCAATATCTTTTATATCGGTTCTTTCATAATATTGTTCAAATAGATCCTCCACAGAACCAATACCATAATTGAACATAAATTTTTTCATTTCTTTTGTGGTGATATCTGCAACCAACCGCCATGGAACATTATAATCCAACTTAAAACCAAATTTTCTTGCAGCATTTTGAAAAAATACAAAGTTCCTATCTCTAAGGATCTTATCCCATTTGATCTTATCATTATCATAGCTAAGATCTTTAAATTCCACAACCAAGCCCGTAAACCTGTGGGGACAAAAATCAGAAATTATATAATCTGTAAGCGTAATCGGAGATTTTTGGAGAATCACGTCTCCAAACTCTAAAAACTTATCAACGAAATCATCAAAATTTTTCACAGAACCCTTGGACCCCTCCAGCCACGGGCCTGCATAAAATTCAACGCTATCGGTGAGAATCCTCTGATAATCTTCAATGGGGTCTTCGTATGCTTTGGTGGGGGCAATTGTCAAAAGAAAAGTATCAATCACAGACAGATTACCGCCGGAAAACCCTTCTCTTATGTGGGCCAACAACGCTTCGAAAGCATCTACCACAAAGTTAAGGGCACGATATTCAGGGCTGGAGTCAAAATGTTTTATAAATCTTTCCCGAACAACAATTGAATAGGCTTCCCTATCAATCTTCCCAAATAATACCTGATCACCGTGCCAAAAATCAATTCCATTTTCTTTAGAAATGAGTGGATAGGCAACACGAATATATCTTTTTCTCTGGGCGAAGGCCCTCTTTGAAGAAAGACCGTTTCTGCCCATTGGTGCTTCTGATTTTATTATTTTCACAACTTATTCCTCACAGGTTCCAAATCAACACCTCGCTTTGGGCTAGTCCGCATCTAAGGCGTGCCCCCGCTACTCCCGCCGGTACCTCCGCCTGATGAAGGGCCACCCAACCCGAGGTTGAGGAGAACCCTGACACCACGTGCAGGGCCGGGGGCGCTGGGGGACAGCGGTACCGTCGTCGGTGCAGCGGTGGCGGCACCTTCAAATTTCTTCAACTCATCCGATATATTGGCCGCTTTGGCGCCGAGGTGGATGGATGGCCCTTTACACTCTTCTTCGACGGCAGATTCAGTCACTGCGTCGTGCTCCTGAAGAACATCTGTCTCTAGTATCGCGGTGCCCTCTTCGCTGGCAAATGCTTGCCAAATTGCTTTTATTTCAGTTTGATAATATCTGTCTTCCACAAGATGAAACACCTCATGAACAAAGTGTAATCCGCCAAGACCCAAATTCTGAGCTTGTTTTCTGGAGGCTCCCGGCAATCGTGGATTTAAATATACATACTGCCCGGGATAAAACAATGTATTTCCAACCATCGACACATTTATATCATATTTCTCTCTCAAAAACCCTTCTTTATTATCGGTATCGCCGGTTATTCTTGCTTCCCTTAATCCCGGGATGTCTTGTTTCGCGAAAGTGATATCCTTGACCAAGCCCTCTCTTGCCCCAACCTCAAAATGATAAATACCATCTTCGAAATTTTTGGATCTCTTCGACTCATCAAACGCAGGATCTTTTTCCAAAGAATAAATATATAAAAAATGTACAATATCTTCAGCGCTCTTGTAGGGTGATTTGGGTAATTTTCCGTCAGCCGTAAATTGTCTTAGCGCCTGCAAAGTGCATTTCCCCCTGCGAAGACCAACATTCTGGTATGCCTGTTCAACATAGTTCGTTTTAACGTCGATATCGTTAATATCCACACCATCCAGGCAGCCCTCCCCAAGAGCTTTTCTAATCAAATCGTTAGCTACATCAAGTATAAAACTTTTCAGAGGGTAGGTTTCCAGCTGTTGAATTACAACATTCTGCTGATACCAGAGTTGAAAATACTCCAAACTTATAGGAACATGAGCCATGTTTAAAATATATTTTTTTAGAACGTCCTTCTTACCCCCGGGTGCGTTGTAGTCGGGGACTGTCTCCTTGTATATTACGGTGATTGGACCGGATAATATTCCATGATTTTCAAAAATCTTCTCTCCCTTAACCGAGGGGTCGTCGCGACATATAGCAATGGCAATATCCATAATATCCCCAAATGTTACAAAATAAATAGGAATCTTTGAGGGGTCGGTTCCCTGGGGGCGTGTGCCCGACGAATCCAACTCGGTCCCCGGCTCCCAACCCGCATCTATATCATCGCCGCCGACCACATCATCAGAGTCACCGAGATCCGAGTTTTCACGTTGCGCTTTTGCTTTCCCATACCACTTTTTAGTCAGGGCACTCTTATCGATGCTAGACCGTCCTTCCTGGGGCGTTTCATTATAGGTGTTCATATCCTCAATCGCCGCCTCTGTGGTAAGAACCCCCTCTGCGCTCGTTCCAATACTGGTTGGATTCACTTGTATAATCCGAACACGGCCATCGTCGTAAAGGAGGTCCATCATCGTATTATACCTGGCCATCCTTCTAACCTGTGCGCGCTTTCTTAGCTTCGCCGCCTGATCTTTTAAGTTTTCGCCTGCCGCAGCAATAGCAATATCTATATTTTCAAGGTCTGTATTTATATAATCAACCAACTCATCCACGTCCACGTCTTTATCGGCATACATGGGGTGGCCGCGACCCCGTTCGGCGTTGTGTTGAAGCTCGTCAAGAATATGATCTTGGAGGAGACGCAACGTGCCAGCGATAGGTTGATTTGGCTTATAATTTTTTAAGCTTGGGGTCATCTTCTCAATTAGGACTGCGACATCGTAGTCAACCCTTCTAGTTACGCCGACAAGATCATCAGTCCCGGGCCAGTAATGTTCTTTCACCACCTCCGTGTCCGGTTTGAGACCAGTGAGGGCACGATAAATTTCCTCAATAATATTATCTTCAATGATATCTTCTTGCGACCTCACGTACTTGCTGCCCCCCGTGTTTGTGGCGATTCGTCGGCGCACTGATGGTTTCGAAAGGTGGCTTTTTATTTTGTTTAACTTCTTCTTTAAGTCTACTACCTTTGTCCTATTTGCTTTAATATTTCGCATCAACTCGTGAAGAGCCTCGACACGTGCATCTTCCGGTGTCCACAAAACATTCAGCAATGGTCTATTAAATTCCGCTTCGGGAGCAGCAATATATTCGATATCAAGCTCCACAGTCCCATCTTGTTTGATAGATAATTCATGATTTACAAGCTGTAAATAAAGAGCTAATTTGTTTCTTTTTAGTGCCTCGATGTCCGCATCGGTGTATAGATTTGAACCCTGCACCACTGAATTTTCGGAGAACGCCCAGCCGACAACCACCTTAAACTTAAATTTTTTAAAATCATATTCTAAGTGACTTGCTTTGGATCCTCGGCCATCTGTGTATTCGATCAGGTCCACGGGGGAGGGGGCGCCGTCCTGCGCTCGAAAAAAAAGATCGTTCAAGGACTGGAACCACAACCTCAGCTTCGCCGAAATTACCCTCTGGGCCTCTTCGGGGTTTGTCCCGGCCAACTCGTATGAAAAACTTTTTATGCCGCCGGCCGATCCTCCAAAGCCACTAAAATAACCCACATCACCAAGAGGGTCTGTCTCCTCATCGACGGTGCCGTGAAAAGCAAAGTCTCTGTCAAAAATAATGTTCTTCGCAAAGGGAATCTCCACCCAATCTGTAATCTTTTTGCTCTTAACCTTGGCCTTGAATAGCCTAACTTCGGGATAAAGGCCAGCAATTTGCTTTTCAGTAAATTTAAAAAGATTTTCTGGGCTCGATCTCCCAAGAAGTCTTCCGTTTATTTTTGGCAACTCGCCAGTGACAAGGCTAAAATTCTCAAACCGGCTATTGCGAGCCTTTGATTTTTTGGCAATCGGAATAATCTGGTCCACAAGAAAACATTGTTTTAAAAACCGCTGTTGCTTTCCGGCGCCTTCTCCGTCCTCGATAATAAATTCTTCTTCCTCGCCAGGAGAAGGTTTTAAGTCTGGTCGTGGGGGGCCAGCCATGTTATAGCACCCGCCGACAACCAAAAAAATGATAAATAATATTATTGATAATCCTACAAAAACCATTTTTTATAAACCGTAATATTGTAAAATTCTTTCTAATGGAAGTGGGATATTAATGCGAGATCCAACAGCAACATAGGCTTCTGTGGGTGCCATATTATAGTGGGCGATCACCCACCACAATCTAGGGTTTTTATAATACTGATGAGCAAGTTTATAAAATCTATCTCCGACCCTCCAAACGTGTGGCTTTACCGCAAGTGTTGCAATTTCCTCTTCGGTTGGGGTTCGCAGCGGCGCTGATGCATACTGCACAATCGCCCTTTTTCCCAATTTTCTTAATTTCTGTTGGTATAAAGAACTGTTATTTGATATTATTCGTCTTTCGTCATATCTCATGGTTTAGTCCTCGCGGTCTCCGGGGTAGGGAGCCCCGTGCAGGATTGCGTACTCGCGCGCGGCGGTTGAACTGTTCTGGCGATCTGAATTGTTTGGGCTCCCCGGGGTCAGGACGACGACGTTCGCGGCTTTTTGGCGCTCAACCAACACAGCCTGTGCTGCGACCGAGGCGGGGGCGGCTTTTGCGTCGGCCGTGCCGAGAAAGACCCCGTCGGCGACCTTGCCCCGCGCCAGATCGAAGGCGCGATCCACGTCGATGGTCGATGAGAGGCCGTCGATGAGATCCTGCGTGGTCTCATCGTTGTTCTTGTCCTTCTTCTCGGTGCCGTTCACTCCAGTTTTCTGGGTGTTTGAGTTGATACCATACGGGAACTCATTCTCCAGAAACTTACCATCAGGATCAGACCCCAACACTTCACCGTGAAGCACCGTGAAATCAAACCCAATTGATATTTCCTTTGGTATCATGTTGCCGTCGTCGTCCCACAAGAAACCAACCTCCACTTCGTGGGTGATGTTTAAACTTCCTATGAACCCAGATAACCAATTTGATCCCTTGCTAGCTCCCGAGATTAGATTCGCGAATTTAATCTCGACAACGGGGGCTGCTTGGGGAACGGGGGGTGCGCCGCCAGGAGGCTGCATCCACACTGGGTATAGGAAGTTCACCAACCTTCCAATCTGCGCTATGTTGAATCGTCCCTCTGATTTGCTGGCCGAAACAACCTTAAACGATAGCGCTATTTTCCTCGAAGTTCTCTGAAATGTGGGAATGGGATCCATCCTTGCAAAAACGGCCTCTTCGTTCCAGCTTGAACCAAAGGAATCAGAAAAACCAGTTATCATTGCCCGGAACCTTGCTACTTTCTTTTGGTTACCAAAAACCTGACGGATCAAAATATGGGCTTGTTCATTCTTCTCAAGCCCCGCCGGCTCCAAAGAAGGTCGCGAGTGAGACTTCCGCCACTTGGCCAGCTGGCGTGGGCCATCTTTGTTGAAGTCGTCGAGATCTGGGGCCCAATCGGGTCTCGGTTTTGATGGCGATGCTCTTTTTTTCTGTTGAATTATTTCATCTGGTAGAAAATGGTGCGGCATTTTATTGTTTACAACCCAAGATTAGCGCTAGTATATACGCGCTGCTGATCCCGGTGAAGCCCTCCTGTTATCTAAACTTGTTCTCTTTGCTGATCGTGCTGTAACTACACCATTTTGTACGAGGTTTATTTCCCCAATAGAAGTTGCAATAGCCAGCGCGGTATCATGCCCAGTCTGCCCAAGCTTATTCAAAATCCCCCTTAACAAACCATTTGTTACTGATGAACCCCCGGCAGTGGAAGTTGCAGCTTCCGAGTTATAAGCCGCTGCCGTAGCAGCAACGGATTGTGCCAAATTAACGTTATTCGCATCAAGATTATTTACTGCATGGATTGTATTACCAAATGCGTTGGCGGCTGGACTGGCATCTGGGCCCCCTGCAGCATTGGCCTCGTTTATCATCTTGGCTATTTCGGCCATCGCTTCAAGCTTTTCGAGGGGCAACAACAATAATCCAACCGCAAGGGCAGCAAATCCAGCGCCCAGCGAAAGCATCGCGTGCCCAGCAGCAGCTGAAACGGATGCCAGCGTGGCGACCAACGGAACGAGCAGCGTTGTTGATGCCAGCACTTTCTCAATCCCAGAAGCATTCCTTCCAAGTGAATCGGCCAAAGAAGCCATCCCTTCGGAAGCCATCCAAACGCCTGCGCCAATCCCCAAGAATGCTGCTCCCATTGCCAGAAGGGGTGGAACCGCAGCCCAGCCCACAGATGCCACCGCGACTAAACCAACAGTCAAAACCCCAAAAGCCAAAGTCATTGACATGAGAAGGGGTACAACGGCCTGCATTTCTGGTCCCGATAGTCTTCCGAGGGCATCAACCAGATTAACAATACCGGTAGTGGCCAACCAAATACCCGCGCCGACTCCCAACACGGCAGCGCCAAAGGCAAGAAGACCAACGGCGCCTCCCTGTGCTGCCTTTCCTGCTGTGCCCGCGCTCACGCCGACTGCTTGAATAGCAGGCCCGGTGGCGGCAAGACTACTTGATAATACAGAAGATAAGGCGGCTCCCAAGCCAAGAACCTTTCCAGTAAAGAAGACAATGATCCCAGTTCCAAGGGCAAATACTCCAAACCAATCGCCCATGGTTTTCTGAAGGGACAGAATTTGATCCGCGAGCCAGCCAAGAGGTTTCAAAAGGAATGACATATTCATAGCAAAGCTCTTTGCAATCGCTGAGAACTTCTGGACAACAGACATTGCATCTTGTGTAACCTTTTTAAATTTTTCTTCTGACATCGTCGCAGATTCTACACGAGACTGCATCACTCTATATTCAGAGGAACTCATTCCAAGAAGTTTATTCGCTTGGGCCATATCTTTGATGCCGGCGGCGTTTGCAATCGCAATCTGTTGAAATTTCCCCATCGTCGAAAATTGTCTACCTGATGCTTCTATGGCCGCAATCGTTAATCCAATTCTTTCGTGTTCTTCTGCATTTATCATCTGAACTGTGTTCAGGTATGGACCACCCAATAGGGCGTTCAACTTACCAACGGCAGTTGCACCAGTGGCAAACACATCAAACTGGCCAGCATAGCTAAGCAGCGCGGCCATCTCGGCGCCGCTTGCTTTTGCGGCGGCAGCGAGGCCCTGGAAAACGTTAATCATATTTCCGCCGTGTGCGGCCAGTTGAGAAGAAGCTTGCGTAAACTGTGTAAAAATAACTTCGGGTGGCACCTTGAGTGCCTGCCCCAGTCCAACAAGGTTCCGCGTTGTAGAGACCGCTTGCGACGATGACATTTTGAGGCCCTTGGTCATAAAGTCCAAGGCTTGAGCGGCTTGTCTCGATCCCACCCCAAATCGATCAAGAAGGGCGGTCGTCTGAACGAGATTCATCTGGGCTGATTTATTCATCTCCGAGAATCCAGCCATGTTTGAGAACAAATCACCAGTCGCTCTCGCAGCCTGTGCCGTTGAAACGCCATATGTTCTTAAATTAATGTGTGAATCAATGATGATATCATTATAAGCGCCGCCTGCGCCGGTTGCTTGCTTGAAGCTTGCGATGGCTGCATCTTGTTCCTTAAGGAGAGCCACGGTTGCTTCTGTAACCTTGGTAATGAGTCCGCCACCCATGTTGGATACGGAAAACTGCTCTCTCATTGCCGCCGTTAAGGAGCCCATGCTCCCTCGCATCGTGGCCAACTGAAGAATTTGGCCCTCTGTCGTGTTTACCCACGCGTCAGTAACGCCGAGGAGGCCTCCCATCGTGCCAGAGAGATTGCCAGCAAGTTGAGTTCTCTTTTTAAGCTGCGCCATTCCCGCTGTTTCAAGGTCCAAGGCCTTCTTCATTGCTGGGACTTGGCCGCTCTCTATTGCGGTTTTTACTTCCCTTAATAATCTTAATCTTTGTGCTTGTTCTCCTGTTAAGCCGGCGGCGGTGTCCTTAATGCGGGTAAGGTAGCCGACTTGCGTGTCAAGTTCAACATTACTCAGACTAAGATATTCTCGCATTCTTTCAGCAGCTTGAATACGAATCTCTGCTTGGGTTTGGATTAATTCTGATTGTTTTATTTGCTCGCCAGATAGTTGACGAATGCGTAGCTCTACATTCTCTTTTCTACGCCTGAGTTCAAGATCTTGTTCATAGAGAGCATTAAGCTCCCCTTGAAGCTCTATCTCTGATTGTATTTTTTTTATAGGTCCTTCTTCGTCAGCAGCCATTAATTAAAATCCTATTTGAGGGGCCATTTAATTCCGGTAGAGGTCTCAAATTTTGAGACAGCCCTGTCAAGATCCGCCTTACTTCTAAATGTTGATGGGTCACTAAGCCCGTGTCTTTGTAGGGCCTTCATATAAGAAGACTCTTGTGCAACCGTTGCTGCAAAATCCCGAATACTGGATTTTGATCCTCGAACTTGAAACCCCAAGTTATTCAGCCCAAACATTCTTTTAAGAAGTAGCTCAATCGCGGTTCCCATTTGCCGTAAAAAACTTTCATTTAATTGTTCTTTATCAACAGTTAGGTCAATAACGATTTCTTGTTTAAGGTCGTCCACAATAAATCCCTCCAATGCTTTGTAAATAGTTATAAGATAAAAATAAAGCCGGCGTGGGCCGGCTTGTTATTTTTTAAGGAGACTTTGATTTTCGACGGGCCTCTTCCATCTGTTTTCTTTCTTCTTCGAACTGTTTTCCTAAACGTGTAAGAAACCACCTCCTGAGTCCAACAGGAAGATTGTACGCTTCAAAAAAACTCCACCCGCCATGGTATTTTAAAAGAAAAAACTCTTCATAAACGCTTTTTAAGTATTCATCACTGAGGCCAAAAAAAGTCTGTGGTAAACGGGACATCAACCATCGTTGAAGCGCCACATTCGCCACAGACATATTCCTCCTTCAGTTCAACTGCCGGGGCACACTCTTGATATGTCGTTCTGATATATCTTGAATCGCCTGCAGGGCATGCTCCAATAAATGACTCAATCACTTGCTTATCGGTTTGTCCGTTAATGGAAACAATGATGGTTCTCAGCTGATTTGTAAGCGCACTTTCAGGAAGTTTTAGTTTCTTTTGTCTTTCGGAAAGCTTTAGCAAGCTTTTTTCGTCGGCACCCGACAAGAGACGACATTCGACAGCGACACCAAGTTTGGGGGTTCTCATGATGAAAGTCCCTACCTCGGTTTGTTGGACATTTAATTCCTCTAGATCTCCGGAAGTTCTTCTATCGGCCGCTTCCAGGTTGAACTCGTGTCTTCCGTGGGAAAAACAAATTGGGCAAATAATCTTTGTATCGTATTCACTCCCATATCCGTTAATTCGACAAGAAATAAGAATTGCATTCTTATCTCCAAGCAAAAGGGTGTTGGGATCAATAGACCTGTCTACAAGAACGCTCCTGATCAAGCGGTCGATGGCCAGCCCCTTTTTTAATAAAGATTTGTCCGCAAGGATATCTTCTTCCTTGGCGGTCATATACTTAATTTCTACGCACTCTTCATTGTGTAGGGGGTGAGCGGGAGGATAGAATTGGCCCCCGGACGGAAGATCAACGAACTCCGTGGGGGCGACGAACGATAAACTGTTTTGGTTTTCTGAAATTAAATCTTGAATTGCTGGACTAACTTCTGCGTGGACCGGGTTTGATGTTACCCGGTCTTGATTATTTCTTGACATTTTCTCCTCTTAGGTTTGAATATAATATAAATTTAGCGGGGGTTATCCAATCATTTGCCGCCTGCCCAGGCGGCGGCGAGGTCTGTGAGATCACCGCCCGTAATGACTCTAATGTCTGGATCTTTCCTGGCATAGTCATACTGAATTGTTAGGCCAATTTCGACCAAGTCATCAGCACCATAATCCAAATCGCCATAGTCCACCATCTTGATCCAGGGATTAACAAGAATCCAGGCTTCAATATCATTTCCCTTGTGATCAAGTTGTACAATCTGGAATTCATTCCCGAACGCGCTGACCGATGCCCCCTTCGTGATTGCTCTCTTACTCGATTGTGGGTCTTCAGGAATTGTATAGCCTGATTTTGTCATCATCTCATCGATAATTGTGACAATATCTCTTTCACCACCAATGTCAACCAAAGAGAGGCTAACTTCTTTCCATTCCAAACGAGCAGGAAAATGAAAGGTATGGTTGAGCCACTTGTGTGCAACGGAACCAATTTCAAAACTTGGCTTCCTTACGTTTTTTGCAGCCAACTGTAAGGCTCCATGATCGGTATTGGTGAATCTAACTATCCACCGAAATTTTCGCTTAGGGTCTGAGAATTGTGAGCCCCAAAAAGGTGCTGTCGGCATTATCTTATTCCTCCTTCAAGAATAACCACACTAAATAGCCTTTGAACAAATTTATTCTTCAAAAGAAGCTCCTGTTGACGTAATGATAAAGTCAAGAGCAATAAATTCGATTGCTCGCGCTGGTTTCAAGAAAATCTTAGCATACATGATGTTTCTATCAACTAGCTCAGGGGTGGTTGTGGTTCTATCAAGAACCAACTTATAATCGGTTAAACCAAACCTTGCTTGAACTGTTGCAAGAAGCGGCGTGACCTGTCCCCTAAAGCGAGCCCACGTAGCTTCAACATTTTGATCGAACAGGATTCGCGATGCTGCAAATGAAATTTCCTTTTTAAGGAAAATCAACAACCTACGAACATTAATCCTATCCAATGCGGATCGTGTGACCTGCAACGTCTTCTGTCCGAAGATCACAATCCCCTCTGCTGGGAAAGTGGCGATCGGGTTAACGTTGTGTTCATAAAGGTCGTCTCGATCTTTCGATGAGAGTCTTTCTCGGACAGCAACAACCGCGAGCCCAGAATCTCCCTCGCTCAAACCTCCCCGGTTAAATCCGGCAGGTGCGAACCAAAGCTCACTTTGTGTTGCACTGTTGCCCATTACACCGAGGGCGACAACCGAGGGCGGCACCCAAAGGGTTTGACCAGTGGTCGCAGTATCCCTAACCAGCACCCAGGGATAATAAGCACAGCCGTAGCTAGAATTAATATTTCTATCCTTTAGCGCATTAACTGTGTTTGTTACATCTCCGAGATTATCGCCTTCTGAGAAGGGGGTCGTACGCTCAGAACGAGGCGTATACCCATTTTCCAGATCGATAATCGCGAGAACATCCCCTCGTTCCTCACAGTTATCAATGAGGCGGTCGGTTAAGAGGTCTTTTGTTAGCCCAGGGACAGCGGCCAGATTAATATCAAGGCCTTCTGCGTCCTGTACCATATCAATGGCCCTACGATAAGTATTATACACGAAGTTGTTCGCTTCAGTTACGGCGCCAGTCATTAGCCTATTGGCTAGTGGTTCCCGCTCACGAACATCGAATCCATCAAAGCCACCAAACAGTGGTAATGTGAACTTATCGTATCCAAGCTTAGTCAATCCATCCAAATCAGCCGTATAGTTGATACCGTTCAACGTGGTTGCATTAACCGTTAAGGATGTACCATTCACTCGTGAGCCAGAATTATACACCGCGACAACCATCTTGTCATTTGCGGTGATAGGTCCACTTGCGCTAAGATCATCCAAGGTAAAGTATACAGAGGTATCAGACAAATCACTAACGCTTATTGGCTGTGTTCGAACGAGGTCTAGGTAGGATTCTTGGAATAATCGGCCACCCTCCAGTGTTCGTGTTTCAAGACCAAAGTACGCATTTCTCGCGTCACTGAGCGTTCTGTCATCAGCCGTGACTCTTAAATTAATTTTTGGATACTGAACGGTACCAGAGAACGCACCCGAAGAGGTGGTCCTAATGAATTCACCGGCGAGACCACCCTTGATTTCGTCATACCCCGTCACAAAGACCGAAGCCGTGTTCACCACCGTGTAGGCACTGTTCCCAAATGTGTTAGCGCTGCCGCTTTGAATGAAGAAGGTATTATATCGAGGCGGTCCATAGAATCCAGTTGGAAGTGCCCTCTCATTAATCGCCCCATCTCTTACGGCATCTGTAACTTCAACATAGAGATACTTTGATCTATTCTCATAAAAACCATATGTGCGATTTCTTCGACTAACTTCGTCCCACTCCACACGCTGGTCACCGATTACACGAGCAATAAAATCTGCTGAGTTGGGATTAAGAGAAATATCTTCAAATCTCTCCAAAACAACCTTATTCGCATCAGTGTCTCGTACCGAGCGAACTTCAATTGAGAAGGTTCCCCACTTGTCATATTCATTATTTGAATATTTAAGATCTCTAATAGAAACTTTAATATTCTTTGCTGTCCAACCATCCTTGGCACGAGCGACCAAACGGAACAACCTTAAGTCAGCTACAGAGGGGTCGAAAGCAGACGCCAATCCAAAATCTTGGTGGAAAACCCACCCTGACGATGCGCGTTCACTATCTTTCTTAAAGTTTCCGCCGCCGGCAGTGTTGGTATAGTCTGCAAGGGGCAAAATCACACCATAATATTTACCAGCTCCCAGAACTCCCTGTTCGTCATCACCGCTCCTGAGATTTCCTTCGAAAGTTTCACCAAGCCAATAAATTTGAGCGTCCGTAGCAGTGTTGGTGTCATCGTTCGCCAAAGTAGGATTAGTATTAAAAACCTTACGGATAAATCTGTTTGAAGCTGGGTTGAAATCAAACGCCGTAGTGCTTACTACGCTAGTTGAGCCATTGTTATTGGTAATCTTCGCCTTAAAGGCGATTTCGTTGGAATCGCCAACGCTTCCTATTAGAATTCCTGCCCCAGACGTTTCGCCTGACCCAGCATACTGGGTGCCGACCAAGTCAACAGCTCCGCTGACAGCATCAAAATACCACACCGCGGCTAGAGTACCATTAACAAGTGTTTCCGTGGCACTTCCGCCATCGAATCCAAGTGTAGACCCAGACTCAAAATTGTCCACAATAACATCAGTGTTCGCGCCCACTGCATTTCTTCGAATTGAAACTGTTTGGTCTTCATCCGGACCGAGGCCGTTGACAGCATAAGTTACCGTTACGCCAAGGGTTTGGCTATTAATCGAGGCAGTGACCCGCTCGGCGATGCCCTGAACGTTTGTTGTTCCAAGCAGTCCAACTGTCGTGGTTACTAAAGCGCTCGCCTCATCAAAAGTGAAAAGAGCATTTCCTAGAGTACCGGTAATTTGGAAAGTGCCGCCATCTAAACTGCCAGTCATTTGACCAAAGTCTGAGCCGTGATCAGCTGAGGCAGAAAGAATAATACTACCTGAAGCGAATTCGCCCAAAGATCCCGAATCGAATACGAAGAGGCCCTGTGCGCCGCCGCCGCCATTAGGCGAACCATCATAAAGTCCCAGATTATACCCAGGAACTCCCGATGAACCATTGTTAGAAACATGCTCAGATCCAACAAGCCTTACAAAGGTGACAGGAGCATTATTTCTCAAATAAGCTTGGGCTGCATACGATGCATACGTAGGGGACGTATAATTTCCATCCCTCCAAACGTCGCCGCCCCGTCCTCCAGGAATAGGTGTTCCAAAAGTTTCAGCAAATTCGGAAAACGATTGTACTTTAGTTGGGGTCATCGTTGGGCCTCTATCAGATCGGCCAACAACGAGAGGTCCGCGAACTGTTGTTTCATCCGCTAGGAAAGATCTGTCAATTTCTTCAACAAATACCCCAGGAGAAACAAATTGGAATTTTTTTTCGGACATTATGAGGGTCTCCTTTCAAAAAACATTTTTGTCTTTGTAAATAGTTGGAAGATTTCCAAAAAGAATTAATTACTCTCGGTAAAAACCCTTCTTAATAAATTCGTTTATGTCGCCAACAATGACGTGCTCGCGAGGAATCTTCACCTCAACAGCATTTTGTCTCCTTACAATCTTTGGCTGGTCTTGGTTTTTGTCATCGCCAATGATATATCCCAATACTCTTATTTGTACATTTGTCTGGAACTTTCTTTCATCTGCTGCCAAAGTTGAGAGATTATTACTACTTGCAAAGCTGGCCTCGATGAAAGCTTCATACTTATGACCATCTTTATAAATGTTCACCAAGTTTATCCCCCCTGGGCGAGTTATAAATGGAGTTATCATTTCATTAATCTGTTGTTGATATTCGGCATACAGAACGATATTGTAATTAACTTCAATATAGATGGGCAATGGAATAGTAATTGTTTCATACACAACTTTCCCCGGCTTTCTGGTTCTGTAGTTTTCATTCTTATAAATTCTTTTCGAATCGGCATTCGAAAAGTTTGCTGTTTTTTCTTGATTTATTTCTCTCGCTATAGTGATTGAGCCGCCTTTACTATCCGACACTGGCGGGATATTTGCATAGACCATCGCCTTGCGTGTTAGATCCTTTGTCATGGCAGTTCTTTCAATCGTAATTATGGGCTTAATCAACACACCATTCTCATCACGAAGGTTTTTATTATCCTTAATCTGAAAAGATCTTTCGGCAGAAGTCCAAATAACAGGAGCTTGTTTCCACCCCTCGTTGGTCGTGCAGAATATATTTAATTCTTTTATATATTCTGTAAGGGCCGTATCAATGGTCTCAACCGTGGAGGGTAAAAAGGTTTCTTCTCTAAGGGGTGCTAACCCCGGATTTTCATTTTTCTTAAGTGGCATCGAACAGTCCCTTCCTCGCCTTCACACATTTAGCTGAAATCTCAATGCGATGATCGATTTGCCCAAATAGTTGTTTGGGCTCACTGAGTATCACAATCTCATAATAAAGGCTACCATAAAGAACAAAGTCGCCCTCTCTAACAAATAGGTCCTGATCCTCTGTTAATCTACGTTTATGAAAATGAACAGTTATTTCTGAATTTTTATCAGCACCATAGCTCGTATCGGTCGTTGTTTCTATCCCTCCCCACTCGACAAGAGCGTAAACTCTGATGGGTGGTAAGAATGTTTTTTTTATGGCCTCTCCATAAACATCATGATAATCAGTATGTTTTACACTTATCGGATAATAAAGAACCTGTTGACCAATAACTCGTTCGATTAACTCATCATTAACCTGTTTAACAAGATTTCTTTCTTTCTCCCCCAGAAACATTGGAGGTGGGGGCTGAGGGGGCTGTGACCATTCGTTAGACATCTCTCATTACCCCACAAAAATAGTTAATGGCACATTCTGTTGCGTCTTGTTTGCCGCTTCAAGCTTCGCGGCATCAATCTCTGCCAATCTAGCATAAGTTAGTTCATCAAGAACGGCTTTTAGTTCCTCTCTCAGCTTTTCCTGCTCATTTTGCGCTTGTGCCAAGAGATCGGCATGATTAAGAGTTACTGATTCGCCTGGAATGGGGACAGTCGTAAACTTCCCTCGAATTTGACCAAGCATCTCCTTACACAGGGCCAAGCAAAACCTTCGAATCCACTGTTTTCCTATGGAATTGATGTTGGCATAGGGAATATTCGCAAACGGAACAGTGTTCATGTTGTTCACACCCAAGGTTCCGTTATCTTTATCCGCATCTTGATCCCAGGGGTCTTCTGAGACCATAAATTCAAACCAGATCTTTGTGGGACCAGCGTTTGTGACTTCTGGAAAAACTCTGAGTTTATTATTTCTCAGCTCATAAGAATATTGAGAAATCCTGGTGTATATCGAGTCGTCAAACGCCATTGCCTGCAGTTTATTTTGCCATGTGGGGACCAATTCGAATGTCGAATCGTCGCTCCACTGGCCATAATTATGGAGGTTTCCAACAACACTTAGGCCACCATAATATCCGAAAAATCTCCACATAACATACGGTGATTTATAATAAACTTTTTTAATAGAAACCTTTTTATTTCCCACGAGTCCGTAATAAGAGCTTGACGTGTTGGTTGCTGCCGATGCACTAATAATCGACTATAAATCATAATCCTGCACGCCACTTGTTGTGTCAAAGCTTGCAGAATAAACAGTTCGGTTTCCACCGATACCGGCTTCGGCTGCTGCTCCATCAGACACTCTTTTAGAATAAGCAAAAGTAAAGCGTGGAAGCTTGGTCGCAACCCCAACCGGACCTGTTATTATTTCGCCGTCGTGGTCAAAGGTCCCAGTGGTTGCTCCAATAACATCAGAAAGAACATTTTTTGATTGATGAATATTAACAATGTACGAATATTCTAAAACTGCCTCTTCATAAGCAGCATAAACTTGATATTCAGTTATTTCAATATCTAAAACATCGCCGCCTAGCTTTTTATAAACATACGCAACTTGATCGACGGCGCCAGATACAAAGTCAGTTGAAGCCTGTGAGCCTGCAGGCCCCGTATAAACCCCAAAAGGCAGCGGACTGGTTACAGAATTTACGCTAGCATAGGTTCCGGTTACCGGTAGTACGATTGCGCTTGTCTGGCTTACGGGTGTTAGTGTGGGAACGGCCATTCATGAGACCTCCTTTAATACATCCTAAATAGTTAAGCACAAACAAAAACCCCCACACCAAAGGTGTGGGGGCTCTTTTTAAACTACCAGACTATTCTAGCCAAGGAAGTCCTTGATAATAACCAAACCATAAGCATCCGGTCGAACCATCTGCTTGGCATACCTGGTCATCACGCCCTTACGGGGCACGAAGTCCTCGACACCAAAGATAGTCGGGGTTACTTGGAGAGGTACATACGGAGCATAAACATAGCCACTCTCAAGGAATGAACTACCCTTACGGCCCACAAGAATAACATTACGTAGGAAGTATGGATCAACATACACATCCCACTTCTTGCTAATGGCGCCAATCTTCATGGCACCAGCCTGACCCACTTCCGCGTCTGCAGTTACAGAAGCTCGGAAGCCAGCGGTGAATTCAAGAATGTTAGCAGCCTCTGGGCTACAAACAATGAAATTCGCTCCGCCGCGCAGTGTCTTCACATGGATACGGGCCGACACATCATTAATTGTTTCAATGAGAGTCTCGTACCACTCAGAGACAGTACCGGTAAAGTCTGCACCGAGAAGATTCTCGTTGGCAAGAATACTAATATCATTGCCTGTGCCTCGATCTACGAAACGACCAGGGCGTCGAGACCAGAACAGAGTAGCATCACCAAGAGGATCTGCTCCCTCTACAAGGTCATTGAGGATCTCGCGGTCGATTTCAAGAGCAATCTGCTCTGAAAGGATACTTGTAAGCTCAACCTCAGCATCCATATTATGATATGCATTGAGATCTTGCGCAAGTTCCGGAGTCCACTTAGCCTTGAGCTTCTTGGTAACCGCGGTGACAGCCACACTATCGACCTTGATGTCGATTTCTGGCATAACGTCAGTGCTGGTGTTATTGAATGAACCCGGAGTAACATCATTCGAGCCTTCAAGCCCCCAGGGATCCGCACCAACAACAGAACCAAGACCAGATTGCTGGAAGTTGTCTGCTCGGTTATACGATGCAGTAAAGTTTGCACCAGCAACTGTTCCAATGGCACCTTGATCATGCGTGAGGGTTACAGTTACGGTGGTGCCATCCGTCGAAGTTAGACGACGAACAACAGAATCACCCGCAGCCAAGGTTGTCACTGTTAAGCTTACAAGCTCGTCCGCATTAAAGTTAGGAAGAAGTGCTTGCGCAAAAGTAAACTGTGCAACCGTATCTGAGTCATCACCCGCAAGAAGATCCGGGTCAAAACGGATAAGTCGTCGTTGAGCATCAGTAAGTGCATCAATACGAGTGGAGGCGAGTGAAGCAGTAAGCCCCGTCACCGCACTGCCGGTTGGAGACGCATAACCGGACTGGAGGTTGTAGAACCCACCGCCATTCTCAGTTACATCTGTCACACCACCAGCGATCTGACTACCGATTGCCCCTCCACCGTAAAGTGATTGAGCATCGTTACCGGTAATTCCAGCACGCGTATGAGTATAAGTAAAGTCCAGGAAGAAGATAAGTCCACTTGGTAGACTCATCGGCTGCACTGAGACCAGTTGGTTGGCAATTAGCCCACCAAAGACACGACGAACGATGGGGAACGCAACAGCTGCGAAACCCTCAACATCGCCACCAGCCATCGAGGAAGCTTCGCGGAGAAGCTCCTTGGCTTGGTTTTCGAGAAGAACGGCCATGCCGCTCTTCGCTTGATCGCTATCGAGACCCTCAAGAAGGCCTGTCTTCTCCCACTTGGAGAGGAGAGCATCACCCTCGTTTTGAAGATTACGATTAACGATGCCTTCTGTTAATTTTTGTAACACTGACATTTTTTTAAATCCTCCTATGATTTTTTGATTCCAGCTAAACGCTGCATCCGTGTTAAGACGTGATCAGACTGTTGTCTTTCTTCACGTCGACCAGAAAAGACCATAGTTGATTTTTTGGAGACAACTTCGTTCAGCGATTCTGGCTTCTCTCTCTGGGAGATCGCGCCTTCCACTGCACTTTGAAGGGCTTCATAGATCATCTGTGCCTTCTCAATCGTTTGTGCTTTAGAAATCGTTTCGACAATTTTAGATTTTTGTCGCTCATTCAAGGAGGGGTTCTCTAAGACACGGTTAGTATATAAAAGCCTCGCGTTGGAGACCGATACTTCATCAAGTTTATCCTTAAGTTGAAGGATAATTTTTCTAAATTTTTGATTTTGTTTATTTAGTTTATGTAAATTTTCTTTAAGATTCTTTTTTTCTTTATTGGCTTCCGCAATATCCCTTTGAACCTGCTGCACGAGCTGCTCTTGCTCAAGGTTAGGACCGGGAATTCCACTAGAATAGCCCGAAGATAAAGCATTATATTCAAAGGTTAATTCTTCGGCTAGTTCTTTTAGCTCGCCCTCATCAAGATCGACATCTTCGTCTTCTTCTTCGTCGTCGTCTTTATCTTTTGTTTTTTCCTCTCGAAGCTCGACTTCATCATCAATTTCTCCCGCAAGCTCATCGCGGTCAGATAGTTCGCCCACCTCGGGCTCTTCTTCGCCAGCCTGTTTCATAAGATTGACAAGATCTACTGTGATGACTTCATCATCTTCGGGGCACCCGCACAGTTCTTCACCACCAGCTGCCGCCAGAGGGATACTATCAAGTACGGCCTCCTCCTCTTCGGGCTCTTCTAATCCCAAGAGATCATCCTGTTCTAAGAGGGTGTTAACCGCTTCCTTGATATCTTGTGAATACTTTTCCAAGATTTCTTGTTCGGCGTTTTTTATTGCCGCCTCTTTAAGGGCCGTGGCGTCGACAATAGCTTGATCAAGCATGGAACTCATTTAAAATACTCCTGTTGCATACAATATTTATCAAGATAAATAGTAATAGTTGCTCACAACGGAAAAATATTTTATCCAACGCCCAAGGAACCAGACCAGTTGTCAAACCCAAGGGATGCAGTAGAGATTGCCGTCAGGCCCGCAATGATAGAAGCGGACGATTGATTGCCGGTATCACACAACAAAAACACACTTTGAATTCTCCACTCGCCAGTATACGATTCGCCGTTCGCTAAGGTAAAGAAGTTTTGACTTCCCGGCACCGAACCCGATGTACCCTGCGACGAAAACCCTACCCTGAACGTACGGTCATCTGAGCCAGTTGGAACAATATTTCTAACCGTTACAAATTTTGATATTCTCGGAAAAGAAATTTCTTGTGGTGCCGAACCCAGAGCCGGAACTGTTAAAGATGCAGTCGCATACGGGATTGCACTCATTTGGTACTGACCAACACTAGCCATCCCTGCTTTGTAAACTAAATAATTTGGCATTGTCTATCTCCTTTTCCTTCTCCTTTTGGGTTTTGGTTTATATAAATTACTTTCTTCTTCTTTTCTCGCCTGATTTTCTCGCTCGATGACCCTCTTTCTCATTCTGTTTCTTCTGTTTCTGACCACCGAGGGCTTTTCATAATATTTTCCTTTAATCAAGTTTTCAAGAACACCAGATTTTTTTACTTTTTTGCTGAAACGACGAATCGCCCTATCGATTGAATCTCCCCTTCTGACATAAATTTCAACATTAATTGGTTTTCCTGCCATCGTACTTCCTAAATTAGATTCTTCCACTTTGAAGAAAACAGTGAACTAATATCAACGCCTGGATCTTCTGGCGCATACATCTCCAAGGGAGAAGTGGCCCCGGGAGCACCTTGAGAGCCCCCCTTTCTTAGGGGTTCTGTTCCCTCAAAAAGATTAACGCCATTATAGTTTTCATTTCCAATGGCATTTAACATTTTCTTTTTTGTTTCTCTGATTTTTTCTTTATAGTTGTCCTTTCTTTCTTGCTGCTCAACAATTAAATTTTCGTCTACGGGTCGCGTGCGTTGAATTTCAACAGTACCCGTTCCTTTGAGCACTTCTGAAATTAAATTCGAAAGAATCCCTTCTTCAAAGACGACTTCTTTAATACACTCTTTGATGAGGGGCTTTAACATCTTTTTTAATTCACTTGTTTTCATTTTTTAATAATATCATCCAAAAGATTATTAATTTTGTCTTGCTTCGAGAAAACTTCCTTGTGTTCCTTCAACATGAAAGCGTCGGGAGTGGAAGGCTCTGACACCATATCAAAACAAATAAGCTGTAAATCGGGCTCAACGATGGTACGCCCCTGTTGGTTTTTCACAGACCCGAGCGCCCTCGAAGAAATACCCATCTTAACGCCAGCCCCAACAAGAGACTTAAGAATATCACCAGCCGGTGTTGGCAAGATCTCAATTTTACCCATCACGTTGTTCCCATCCCACCAGATTTCAGTTACGAGGTGGGAAACATTTTGGAGATTAACAACAGAACTATCCGGGTGATCTAATTCGCCCATTGCCCTGCGATCATTCACGGTACCTTGATACTTCTCGATCTCTCGTCTGAGGATGTCTACTGGATATTCCCTACCATTTCCGTTCTGGCGGTCTGCTTCTTGAAGCTTCCCGGTAAGAATAACTATATTGCCATCGCGAACTCTTTTCTTCTCGTCCTCGGTTAAAAAGTCTTGACACTCCCCTCCCTCGCAAAGTTCAAAGTATTCTCGAATAAGATATTTATTTGTATCTGCCATCTCTTAACTCCAAGCCACGCTCACCGTGGCACGGACATACATCCGTTTCGGCATCGTCTAACAGGCTGTAGCTGCCATCTAATCATTACTTTTTCTTACCTCCAACCTAAAACCAAAATCGCTCAAAAACTGTGTCAACAGATATGTGGTCCCTGATGACAGGCAGCTTAAAATAAAGAAATTGGCCAAACTATAATCAAAGTTAAATAGTTCTGTGTAATCATTTATTCCAAACAAAAGCGAGCCAACCCAAAAGCCAATGCACATTGGACAATGAAAAAAACCTTTCCACTTTTTTTTGGATGGTCGGAAGCGATCAAAGAGTTTGCTATAAACAAGAATTTGGGTTAAGCCAAACGCAGTTAAGACAAAGTAAATTAAATCCATTACTCACCTATTCGTATCTATAAATTGAGGAAATGCCATAGGGGCTATAAATATATCCAGGACGCACAGATCCCTTTTGTGTTGACTGGGGAACTTCGCCAAGCTCGGTAGTCTCGTCTTCATCCGGCTCAAGAAGGCCCTCTTCCCACTCTTCTTCAACCTGATCGTCGAAATCTACAAATCTCTTTTCTTCTTCAATAAACTTACTGATTGTAAGAATGAGCAGTTGTAATACATCGACTTCTCCACTGCCAGGATATGCTGCTTCCATCGAACCATATACATTGCCCCCCTGCACAGAATCCTGCCTAACAAGACCTTTTTCAAAAAGTGCCTTAAAAAACCTATCTTGAATATCATAGATCTTATCAGTTATTCTAGTTTTGGGAAAGACAACAATTTTGCTATTTTTTGATGAAATCGAAATGTCTACATCCGGGTGATCAAAAATAAGAATGTCGCCATCAACTGTTTTTCTTATATTGAGCCGAACCGGGATAGGGTCGTGGGTCGTCGCTGCCTGTTGCTGCTCGACCTCCTCCTCGGTGTCACCTATTTTGATAGTCAACGCCATTGCTTTAAATCTCGTTTACCAAGCTTTGAATTTTCAGGACTTTTTCAACCATTTCTTGGTTAACTTCTTGATTTTTAAAGTCTTCAATAACAATAAGCACCTCTTTAACCTTTTTGGAAGTTTCTTCTTGTAACAGGACTTCATCTTTCTTTAGAAGACTCTCCACCAAGACTCTTAGGCGCCGAATCTCCTCATTGAGAAAAACTTTAAGCTCAAGGCCATTATCAGAAAAAGAACCAATATATTTATTTAAAAGGTTCTTCTGTTCTTCCAAGAGATCACCACTATATTGCTTATTAAACTTTTTAACAAAGGTTTGATAAACAATGTTATCAACTGTTGGCATATTATTCTTTATACTGTTTCGCCTGCCCGCAAGACCACGAATGATTTTCGTCTCTAACAACACCTTTGTTTTAACTGGGACCTGATCATTAAAGATTTGCTGAAGCGAAGCTAAACTTTTATAGTTTGGGACGAAAATAGAATATGCGTCCTTTGAAAGAACCTGATTAATTGACTTAATCAAGTTACTCTGTTCAACAAACAGCTGACCCTTGTCTACTTTCAAAAAGGCTCTTTTTGCTTCGAACAGAATTCTTTCAGCTGTGGGGTAATCATACTTTTCTTCACCAATAACAGCATTATAGATTTCTAATTCTTCTCGTAGGGCCGAGCCCCCACAAAAGTGTTCCTTAATAACATCAATGATTTTTTTCTTCTTCTCGGCGTCTTTGTTAAGAACACTCTTTGTAAGATGTCTTACTAAAACTTCATACAAAAAAGCAGTGTTCCGCTTTTTATTGTGTCTGAGCTTCATCTCTTTTCTCCATTTTAGAAATCAAATCTCTAATCTCTTTGTTTACTTCAAAAAGTATTTTTTCTTCATTATAAATAGTCTCTTGTTCTTCTGTTATACCCTTTGTCATCTGCTTGAGAGGTGAATAACCCGGGTAGAGTGTTCTGGGGGTTGATTTTGTTTTTTCGTTGCCCCATTTCGCTTTAATATTCTTCTTTCTCGGGCCCGTACTCTCGCGGCCATCACTTGTTACTGGTTTGTACCACTTGCCCTTTGATTTAGAGGTTGTAGTTTGCTCAGACCTCCCAAATGCGCCCTTCTTTTTAATTTTATGCCTTCCTTCTTCATCTCGCTTTGGTGGTTCGGCCAAGAGAAGATCATCGCCGGGAATTTCCTCCTCTTCACCCTCAAGGCCCTCAAGACCCTCAAGACCCTCTTCACCTTCGAGTTCTTCGCCACCAAGCTCTCCCTCAAGACCCTCTTCACCACCAAGCTCTCCCTCAAGACCACCCTCTCCTGTCGCCCCGGCCAACGCTTCCGATGCCTCGTCAGCAGCAGCTTCAAGGGCGGCTTCGAGCTTGCGATCATAGAACATTTCGCGCTGATTACGTAAGATTTCTTCATCTGAGAGATTAAAGATGTTTTTTGCAACCCACTGTCTACTAAAATAACCCTCTGTTGCGCCGGCGGCAATATCAAATTTAAGTTTCCAGTGTTCAAGCTCTTGCATTGCTGCAATTTTTGAAGGATTGTTAAGGGACAGGCTAAAAGAAATTAAATCTTTCGCCCTATAGCCAAGAATATATAAATGAATAATACCAACCTTCTCTAGCTCAGTTATAATCGATCTCTGCAATCTTTGAATCGTCCTTGCAAAGCGAATATCTTTTTGTGCCAAGGTTGTTTTGTCCTCTTCGCTCTCGGCGGAGTTCGAAAGATAAGATGCGGGAATCTTTAACGCTGAAAAGAGTTTATCTCTCAGGTATTTTACATCATCAACGTCCCCTGTCCAAGAACCCCCCGCAAGTGTTTCAATCCTTGAAGTATTGCCACCTCTCGTTGGAATATAATAATCTTCTTCAATACTCAGAGGATTATATCGTAAGTCAACACGGCCCGTGTCTTGGTTAACAACCTGATTTCGCTTCATCTGCGTAACAACTTTCTGCATGTATTGTTCAATTTCATTTGGCGGAATGGCACCAACATCAATATAAAACACACGTCGTTCTGGGGATCTCACAATGCGATATGCCATCATCGCATCTTCAAGGAGGGTTAACTGTCGCCAGATTCTCCTTGCGGGGTCCAGGACCGAAGTTCCATACGGGGCGAATTTATCATTTCCTAAAATACGAAAATGAGCGACTTGCCAATTTTCAAAAGTCATCCCACCAGAGTTCCACTGGTACTGGACGTAGTTTGGGTTCGTTGGATCTTCGCCTTCGAGCCTCTCAATTTCGTGGGCTGGGAGGCCAATGGCATTTTTAACGCCGTGCTCCTCATCAATATCAAGATAAAGAAAGAAGTCCCCGAACTTGCACAAAGACCGACACCAGCCAAAAAGATTAAATTCAAGATTCAATATATTTTCGTAAAGAGCATATAAAATTGATTTAAGCTCTTGGTTCGGGCACTCAATTTTAAGAAGGGGCTGCAACTCGCTCGATGTTGTCATCTCGTCGGCATAAATATCCATTGCGCTCGCAATCTCAGGAGTGTACTCCATCTGATTAAAGTCCGCATATCTTTCAGAGCGGTTCTGAGTGGCAAGAATGTTTGCGTGAAGATGATCAAGTGGATTGTAGGTTGTTTTCTTAAACTGCTGTCCGCTCATAGAACGAAAGCGGTATTTATCCATCTTCCGTCTTGTCAAATCCCTCTCTGTCTGTGTACGATAATTTACTATCGGACCAGAAAATAACTTTGTTAATTTTTTAAAAAGTTCAGATTTTGAATTTCTTGGATTGTTGTCCCGATTTATTCTTCGCCTGTTGTTGTAATAGCCAGCCATTTTTTATCCCTTGTAAAGCCAAAAAAACTCTTTTACTTGTTTTTGGTGTTCACTCATACTATCAGATATTTGAGTAGATTTATAGCCTTTCTGGCCCGGAATCGTCGCATTAAATGTTGAATTTGACTTGAATACTGATCGAAGAGTCGCTTTTGAATACTCGATCTCTTGTTTATTAGCAACCAATGCAGTATCCCTCACCCAACAACCAATTGCGCAAGACATAATTAAGTCGTCATGATAACTTCTTTGTGCCTGCGGTTTTCCATTGTTCCAAATGAACGTTGTCATCTCGCTCAACATTCGTTTAGAATATATGGTAATTAGTTGGTTTCTAACGAATTCTTCAAGTTTAGCGATGATAAGAGGTCTTGTTTTGTTTGTGGTTGAGAAGCCAGCCACTGCACTGTTATTGTTTTGTGCAGAGATTGGGTCTATGAATTCATGAGTGGATTTAACAGAATAATAAATATTTGGATATTCCTTGTCTCGCAGCTTTTCCAAGACGGCAAATCCAACAGAATTGTTTTCTACGACCATCAGGCAGTTCCCATACTCTTTGCCCGTGTTATAAAGTATTTCACTAAAAAAGTCTAATGTGATCTTCCCATGATATTCGGCTACGATCTCCATCGTTTCTAATTTAAAAACAAGAAAAGCAGAATAGTCATTAGCGTCACCTCTCGCAACATCTGCGGAAATCATATAAGAATTAGTTGATTGGTGTTCTTCCCAGATCCAAAGATTTCTATCCACCCCCGTTCTATATTTTGGATCTTGGACCCTATCGCGGACGCGGTCAATATCATCCGCATGGAAGACTGTCTCACCGGAAGTATTGAAATTACACTCTAATTCCTGTGCAATTTGCCTGCGAGACATATTTCTAGTTTCTTTATCATACCACGCTTTGTCGCGGTCAGGGTGAGCATCCCACTTGAGCATCGTGGGATAAAAATCATTCTCCCCGGCTTCCGATTCGGCATATGCTTTATGAAACCAATTGCCAACACCATTCGGAGTTGAAAGAGCTATACATCGACCGCCAGTAGAAAGAGTTGGATATAGACCAGTCCACAACTCACTCATATTTTCAACGTGCGCGGCCTCATCGACAATTAAAAGAGACAACGCTTCTGAGCGACCGGCATCGCCGCTGGTGGAGATTGCTTTTATCTGGGAGCCGTTCGAAAGCTCAAAACTTGCCCGGTTATCCACGGAGATATCTGCGACGCGAATCCAATTAGGTAAATTTTTCATTATGGCTTTCACTTTCTTGACCAAGTTGGATGCGGTGCCAAACTTGGTTGCCATAACAATAATATTTTTATCACGGTAGAACAACATCAACCACGCAGCATAAGCAGCGGTGATTGTTGAAATGCCGAGCTGTCGCGCTTTCAAGATAACATTAAAGCGGTAATCGTTAAAATCGCCTAACAGTTGTGCTTGAAAATCGTAAGTTTTAAATGGAATCAGTCCCTCAATGGGGTGAGAGATCTTTACATAATTATTTACAAAATAATCAGGGTTCTTTCCGGACTTAAGTATTTCTGCGACAATTTCTTTTTTTGTGAGCATGCCATTTTAATCCAAGTCCATATAATTGGGGTGTTCACGATCTTGAGGCATATAAGAAGCGAGGTTTATGCCAATCTTCTCTTTAACCTCGTCGAAAACCAGAAGAAGAATTTCTTCAACTTGCTCGTCAGTAAGTCTGCCACCAATACCGCCGGGTCCCTGTGTCGCCTTATTCCCAAAAAATCTTATAATTTTACGAATCTTCTTTTCATCATAGATGGACAGCATTTCCATCAGTGTGGCTTTCATAATTTGTTCGTAGATGTTTTCTATTGGAAGGGCATCGGGCCGGTTCGCCAGTTCGTTATCAAAGGGGTGGATGGTCATCCCCGGTTGGCCTGGGGAAAAGTTTTCATTGATCGCCCGCTTTATTTCTTTTCTGACGAGGTTCTCTAAGCTACTTTTATTTATTTTCATCGTTTCAGATTCCAAGGCATAAAGGTGGGCGGCTCTTTATCCTTCGAGGTATCATTCTTCGGCCTCTTGGTGGTGTCCTGCTCCAACCAATCTTTAAAATTCTTTTCGAGCCTGTCCTCGGATGGTTCTTTTACACCCCCGACATCCTTAATTCCACCAATCTTAAAATATTGATGAGCCATGACCCAGCAACGAATACGATTCATATATTCCATTCTTGCTTCCAACTCACTATCCTTTGTCAGGGTGAGGGTATTTCCTGTAATACGTTTATATTCTTTTTTAAGAAACTTGGCAATGTCAGCAATCATCTGCTCAATCTCACCTTCGAGCTTGTCGCCCTTTACGTCCCTGATATTGATTTCAGAATGATAATGGATACAAAGAAGCGGCCCATAAAACCTCACGCTGAATCCGTCCATCACTCGCTTATCGAGAATAGGGTTTCCTTCCTCTCTCTTCAAACCAACCTTAATCGGTTCGCCTTTGTCGTCGAGGGCTCCATCATAAACATTTGCGGCTGCTTGCGCGATGCCATTAATAATTTCAAGTGTTGTTGACATTTTTACCAAATTCTCCTTGAAGCATCTTGCTTCTCCGGGCGCCAGCCCGATTCCCAACGTTCTTCTCTGCCCTCGACCCATTGAATGTAGCAAGTATAGCAACATTCAAATTTATTCATATAGAGATCGTCTTTCATCTCAAAAGAATAAGTCTCGCAGACAGGACAAGCCCGTTTCGAATCCTTATTAAGTAGTTTTTTAGATATAAAAAAGCCATTAACTTCTATCTTGTCTTTGGCCTCACTTATTTTGCGTTGCTTTTGCTGGATTTTCTTTATTTGTTCAAGGTATTCTTTTTCTTTTTCCTCGGACCAATTGGCCTTTGGGTTTTGGATTGCCTCTTCGCCATACTTGTCTCCGATGGCTTGTTCGACTTTGGCGATAAAATTGTAATCTTTTTCAGTCATTATTTATGATCCGTCGCTCAACTCCAAAAAGTGACATTCATAAATTTCAAGCTCGTGTTCTTCGCCTGATGTGTAATCGGCCTGAAACTCTGGGCGCCAGCCGGAGGCGTAGGGCGAAGTGCCAGAGTTCCTGTCGTCGAAGATGCGTCCCGAGACCTCGTCAGGGTAGGGGATCTCCTGTACTATGTTAAGTGAAGTTGCGCTCGTCTCATTGTAAACCCACCAGATCCATTTTTTGGTGCTTAAATCTATGGTGCCATTACCACCGACCGCAAATATAGTTTTACCAAGCGTTGCGCTGGAACAGAAATCAATCGTCCCGTGTCGTGCCTCGCCGCCCGTATAACCCCTGATCCCGTCTGCTTGCGTGCCCGCCGTCACTTTAACTTCGGCAACAGCTAGTTGGATGTTGGGTCCCGTATAACCCGAGGTCCAAAAATCAATCTCTGCTCGACCAGGGTGAGCTGCGCCGCTGTTTAAGATCAGTGGGCTGCCTGCCCCGGTCTTGGTTACGGTTCCGGCCCCGGACGTATTAGATGTAATCCAACCTCGATCCGTGACGGCAGTGACGTTGGCATCGGCAAGAAGAATGGCGGATTTTTTTCCGGCGGTATGAGAAAGATACCCTACAATTTGGCCATACAGGTGAGCCGGCACCCATACGGGCCGACCCACAGTAGCATCTAAATAAGCACGCCACGCTTCGCCGGCGTCGGCTGTTTCTGCCCAATCCCCGGTTGTTACGCCTGTGCGGGGTAATGAACTATAATTTGCATAAGATTGAGCACCTGCCGAGACAACATTGATAAACGACTTCAAATTCGAAGCACCGGTTGTCATTATTTTTTTTATACCCATTTTTTATTCTCCTCACTTACCAAGTGCATCCGATGCCGCATATAGGACTCCAAGACAGAGCACGACACCAGATAAAAAACCCCCAGCATACCACCAGATTGAATAGTCTTTCTTATCAATCGCAATTTCTCTTAAAACCTGAATCTCATTATCCTTAATTTCAAGTATGTTATCATATTTAAATTGCAAGCTATCAAAGCTTGCCTGTAAGCTGTCATATTTAAGTCCCCACTCTGCGTCTTTCTTCTTACCTAAATAGTCTAGTTCAAGCTTGAAGCGCTCGGAATCTATTTCCATTTTTGCCATCATCTGTGCGAAAGCATACGGATCTAAGAGGAGGCCGTCAAACGGGGCAATATCTCCTCTTTTAAGATTGGTGATTTCGGGTTTAGATTGTGGGTCTTGTTGGGCTAAGATTGCCGTGGGTGCGAGTATGATTGTGATGGAAAGAAGTATCGAGATTAATTGTTTCATTTTTCCTCATTGGTTAATTGCCGAGTGCGATGTCGGCCAGTGTATCGAAGTTGGCTGCGGTGAGATTTGAATTCACGACGGCGCCATACTTAAGTTTTGTCCCGATGGGACCGGCTGTGACGTAGCCCCAAAAATATGTCCAGACTATTCCTGTATCCGGCTTATTCGAGCAGGAGGCAGTATAAAATGTATGCCCCGAGCCATCTAAGGTTTGTTTCCACCTGATGGTTGCTTCGTTTGCAGCCTCATCGTAAGAAATAAATAAAACAGTTCGGCGGGGGGTTAGCGCATCAATATATGTTGTTACACAATCAGTGGCGAGGCCGGCTCCTGAGTGTGTCCCGGTGGCCGCAGATAAATTAACAGCTGCAGCAGTAGAGTGGTACAAATATCGGGAAGAAAAGACGCCGGCTAAACCACCTGTGGACTTCGCTCCCGCAAAAAACCACCCCCAAGCATTTTGAGTTCCTGCGGTATTGCCAAAATTAACATATCTACTTCCCACATCGGCGACATCTACATCAAACACAAAAATGTAAGTTCGATCTACATCCATTATAATGTCAGAATCAGTATAACCGGCGAGCAGGTGATCATTTCCAGCGGCAACTTCAAAATAACCATCAAATCCGCCTACTGAGTCAGCAGATATGGTTGCAGTCTGATTAGTTGGGATCAAGTCCCTGCCAGCGTTCACGGACGTGCCAGTGCTTGTGCCGTCCCCCTCGGAAAAAGTATATTCCAGGATGGGGTCAATTATATCTCTTAGTGCAGTTTTAAATGGGTCTGCAGGTTCAGGGGGGGCTCCTCCTCCGCCGCCACCAGTTATCACCGAGCGGGCTTCTTGAGTCATGGTTGCTATTGATAAAGCTGCACCACCAAAGCCGCCGCCGCCTCCAGTTCTTCTGCTGATGCTCTGGCCGGTTATAAAACCACTACTAAAACTCACTGTTCGTTCTCCACATATTCAAATCCAAATTTATCAGCGATCTCTCTGGCATACGCTTCTGGATCTGAATGGTACTTTTCAGCTAATTCCTTAATCAGCCGCTTTTCCTTAGTAAGTAGTTCTTCGTTTTTTCGCTTCCGTTCTTCTTCGAGCTTTTCGATGGTTTCTTGATACCTTTTTAAAATTTTATCTCTTTTTTTGATCTCGATCTCATGGGCTTCATTGAGAACATCGATTTGGCCTCGATAACTTTCTTCTGCTGCGAAGAGAATATCGGCAATGCTCGTTCCCGAGTTTCTGAATACCAGCCAAGCGATAATAGCCCAGGATATAAGGAGGGGGATGTACCAGTAAGTCTTGAAAAAATACCAGACTTTTTTAAAAATTGTTTTTATGGATAGCCATGTCATTTCTAGTCCTGGGGCGTGTTCTTCCCCGCTGCCTTCCAGCGAACTGCGATGTCAGCGAAACCTTCAACGCCTACGTACGCGAGGGCGACGGCAACCCATTGTTCGCTGGTGATTAAGTCTGCAACCAAAAAACCAGTCGAGACGAGCCATACAAAAAGATTGCGGCTGATTAACATTGCTACCCACTTATCTAATGCTTGCTTATCCATTATGAGTTCTCTATCCAGCTTGAATCAGGATTAAAATAAATTACGTTTGGTGTGTCAGTACAATGACCAACAATTCTTACATAAGAATCTGATGCTTCC
>Ga0098061_1000113_pt1 | contig 33062 bp, 44 predicted proteins | sample 22_taG_FD_92579 | JGI IMG/M metagenome (GOLD analysis project Ga0098061, IMG submission 92579) | Marine viral communities from the Subarctic Pacific Ocean - 22_ETSP_OMZ_AT15343 metaG | ecosystem: Environmental > Aquatic > Marine > Oceanic | place: Subarctic Pacific Ocean | collected 2015-01-20
GTCCGCCTTGTGTAGGTCCGCATCACGAAGGTAGGCCTCCGTGAGGTTCGCACCGGACAGGTCCGCACCTCGCAGGTCCGCGCCCTCTAGATCCGCGCCCAACAGGTCCGCGTTGGACAGGTCGGCCCTCCGCAGGTCGTGACCGGACAGGTCCGCTTCAAACAGATCCGCGCCGGGTAGGCTCAATCGCTTTGGCATAGTATCTCCTGGGTTCAAGGACAATGTAGTCACCTCACGTCCAGCGTCCAGGGCTTTTCTTAGATCATTTCCCGCTTCGCCCCGGCCAGGCAGATCGGATCTATGGGGTCCGAAAGGAAAGCGCCCCCGTAGGGGCGCGGGGGCTACTCTGCCAGACGACGCTTGAGGTCGTCCTCCTCCTCCTGGCGGACCCTGGTCTTAACCCAGGGGGCCTTGCGGTCCTGTCGGCTCCACTTGCTTTTAGCGGCTGTCTTGCGGGTCTTATTCGACATCGTTCAATCCCTCCTGAATAGCTTCTTTAGCGTGTCGTCGTTCAGCCGTCTCGTGCACCTTACGCACCCGGCGAGCCCCTTCCTTGTCGTTGTCGTGTGCCTTCGCCTCGTACCGTTTTCCGTTCGCGTTACCGCCGCGCCCGTGACATCCCTTAGCAGCCATCTCAACACCTCCTTTCTACACAGAGAACATAGCCACCTCACGTCTGGCGTCCAGGAACTTTCTTAGATCATTTCCCGCTTCGCCCCGGCCAGGCAGATCGGATCTGTGGGGTCCGAAAGGAAAGCGCCCCCGTAGGGGCGCGGGGCGCTAGGGGCGTACCCCTCCCCTCAGATCCGCACCGGTCAGGATAGCGCCATCAAGGGACGCGCCCCCGAGGTCCGCGCTCCGTAGAGACGTATCGGTCAGGTCTGCGTTGGTCAGGTTCGCGTTGGTCAGGTTCGCCCCTTCGAGACACGCGTTGGTCAGGTCCGCGAAACGCAGGTCTGCGTTGGTCAGGTTCGCGTTGGTCAGGTTCGCCCCGGTCAGGTTCACACTGCACAGGTCCGCGCCTGACAGGTCCGCACCTTCAAGGTCCGCGTCCTCCAACCGGGCGTTGGTCAGGACCGCGAGTTCCAGGGCCGCCCCTACCAGGACCGCGCCCAACAGGTTCGCCTCATAGAGGACCGCGCCCAACAGGTTCGCGTAGGACAGGTCCGCCTGCGACAGGTCCGTGTGAGCAAGGCCCGCATAAGACAGGTCCGCGCTCCGGAGGTTCGCGCTCCGGAGGTTCGCGCGGGGGATTTCTGCGCTGTGCAGGTTCGCCCCTCGCAGGTCCGCGTCAACCAGGTCCGTCCCCCGTAGGTTCGCCTTGGACAGGTCCGCGTTGGACAGGTTCACACCGTTCAAGGTCGCCCCTGAAAGGTCCGCGCCGGTCAGGGTCGCGTTGGACAAGTCCGCGCCGGTCAGAATCACATGAGTCATGGTATCTCCTAGGTTCAGAGACAATGTAAGGCCCACGCGCCTAGCGTCCAGGAACTTTCTTAGATCATTTTCCGCGCGCTCCCGGCTAGGCAGATCGGATCTGTGGGGTCCGAAAGGAAAGCGCCCCCGTAGGGGCGCGGGGGCTACCAGGCGCTAACCGCCCTAGTAAGCGCCTCCTGTTCGTGGGTGTCCAAGCGATCCCACCAATGCGGGGCCTTGTCGGGGGGGGTAGGCGTTCCGGCGGCGTAGTCCGCTGCGATGAACCCCCACAGCTTCCCGTAAAGGCGGCGGCGGGCCTCCTCCCCCAGGTCCAAATCCAAGGCGTGCGCGGCCTTGTTGGTGGTCCATTTTCCCCACGTATCAGGACATTCCATGCTACCTCCAACAGGGCTCCGTTGCCCCTCTGGTACAAAGAACATATCCACCTCACGCCCCGCGTCCAGGAACTTTCTTAGATCATTTTCCGCTTCGCCCCGGCACAATAGATCGGATCTATGGGGTCCGAAAGAAAGCGCCCCCGTAGGGGCGCGGGGACTACAGCGCGTAGACCGCCGAGTACCAATGTGTCGCACACTCGCTCCACACACCCACCGACGTGAGTCGCTGGCGCATGGCCTCGTATGGCTCGTAATCCGACGCGGCCCCGGTGCGGTAGCACGCGCCGAGATCGAAGAACGGTCCCACCTCGCCGCCGTCATAGACGACAACCAACAGGGCGTCTCGCCCGTATCTCTCGCCCCTGTCCCGCCACTCTTGCGGCGTGTAGAACGTCCGACATCCTCCCGTGTTGGTCATGCCGCGCTCTTTGAGCAGCTTGACGATGGTGTGCGCGGCCTTCCGCCCCTCGCGAGTCAACCCTTTCGGGATTTCGATTCCTTCTACGTTGTTACTCATGTTGTCTCCTTGGTTCAAGGACAATGTATCCACCTCACATCCAGCGTCCAGGAACTTTCTTAGATCATTTTCCGCGCCCCCGGCTAGGCAGATCCGATCTGATAGGGCACCTGTAGATCGGATCTGCTGGGTCCGAAAGGAAGCGCCCCCGTAGGGGCGCGGGGACTACAGCGCGTAGACCGCCTTGCTGATCGCCGCCTGCTCGTGAGGGTCGAGCCGCCCCCACCAATGCGGTGCCTTGTCGGTGTCCTCAGGGTCCAGGCGACCGTCCGGGGTTTCAACCGTTCCGTCGGAACCGTCACCCCCGAGAGGGGTAGCCGTTCCGGCGGCCTCAGCCTCGGAAACGAAGCTCCACAGCTTCCCGTAAAGGCGGCGACGTTGCGCCTTCCCAAGGTCCAGGTCCAAACACTCGGCCACCTCGTCGGCGGTCCAGGATTTCAATGCAGCGGGACAAGTCATTCTACCTCCAACAGGGCTCCGTTGCCCCTCTGGTACAAGGAACATAGCCACCTCACGTCCAGCGTCCAGGAACTTTCTTAGATCATTTTTCCGCGCTCCCGGCTAGGCAGATCCGATCTGCCGTCCCCCTATCAGATCGGATCTGCTGGGTCCGAAAGGGGCCGCGCCCCTACGGGCTACCCGTCAAACACTACGGGGGAATTCGACTTGAACCCGTAGCGTCGACGGGTAGCCGTCCATATTGCGGCTTGACAATCCGCCGGAGTTACACCGGCCATGGCCGCCACTGCGCGGATACCCCGTGTAACGCGACGGTAAATAGCGGGCTTGGCGCGCTCGTCTTGTTTGAACGCGCGCAACATCCACACGTCGACAACGACGGCGGCGGGGTCACCTAACAGGGCGCGTTGAAAGGCCCCTGTTTTTGGGCCCCGTATCTCACCCGTATCTTCGAAGTGAGCAAGGGCCGCGCGGACACTGCGCATCAAACCCTCTACGCTGCGCCCCTCAACGTACCGGCGCGTGGCGGCGACGTTGCGCGAGACGTGCAAGCGCGGCGACGTTACAGCCATAACGCCTGCGGTGTATTCCACCGTCACGCCTTGCAAGGCGCTATACCGCGCGATTTGCTCACGAGCGTCAGCGTACCATGCGATACCGTCAACACCCTCGCGGCATAGGGCAAGGGGACCGGGTAGGCGCGGCGTTTTGCCGCGCCATGCTTTTGAATAGTCAGCCATGTTTCCTCCTGGGTTCAAGGGTAGTCTACCACGCTATTCAACGCTGGACAGGAACTTTCTTAGATCATTTTTCCGCGCTCCCGGCTAGGCAGATCCGATCTGCCGTACCCCTATCAGATCGGATCTGCTGGGTCCGTCTTCGCCAAAAATGATCTAAGAAATATCCTTGTCGGTGGTGTCTGGCGTGGTTAGATTTCAAGTGAACGAAATGAGAGGTGGGCATGCGATGGTAAAGGCATTTGGGCTCCTAGCGCGGATCTTTTTGGTCACGATCTGGGAGTTGCTTTTCCTCGCCCTATTCTTAGGGTGACGAGAGGCGGGCCGAGAGGCCCCCAAACCCTCCCCCCGTCAGATCGGATCTGCCGGATCGGATCTACTAGATCGGATCTAAACAAACTGACCGGTCGGTTTTTTTCGCAGATCGGATCTACCAGATCGGATCTACCAGATCGGATCTACCAGATCGGATCTACAGATCGGATCTGACCGGGAAAGGCCTTCTAAGGGGTTTCTGAAAAATTTCAAAAATTTCGAAAATTTCTGCGCAAGACGCGACGGCGAACGGGCCAGGGTTGCGTGAATACTATGCAGGCTTTTCTGCGCGTTGTGGTACAGTAAGCCACAAACAACTCGTCGCAAACGGGCGCAACTAATCTACGAGGGGTAATCTACTCAGGGTAGATTGTAGATCAGATCTAACGGGCGGGCGGGCGGGCGTTCCTGGGCCTGACGGGGTGTAAGGGGCAGATCTCCCAGGGCCACAGGGCGACGTAGGGGGGTGCACCCCTCCCCCTGTACGGTTTTCTAAAAGAGAGGGGGGTGGGTTGGGCGGTCTGCGAGGCATAATGAATGATATTCCATACATAAACGGCTGTTCGTGTATGGAATATTACCCACAAGGGTAACGGCCCTGGTAGGTTAGGTGGGTATTAGTTGTGACTCGCATCTATTCTGAGTAGATCACATATCGTATTTGTATATTAAGAATGTTAGCGAAAAAAATCTTTCTAGGGGCGAAAAATTTTTTGCGCTGAGGCACCTGATGTTTCGCTTTTGATGCAACCCTCCATTACCCAGGATGAACCGTCACAATGGAGTGTTAAGATATAGCGAACTTTCCCCTGGGATTATACGGTTCCCTGGAACAATGGCCGCAGATGTCGTTTGATCTGACGCATTGTATCTTGACACAAGTGAGATCGTACACAAAAGGGACCGAACCGTACACTACCATTTGCCTTCAGGCAAACGGAAACCTGCTCTCCCCAGGTCGGCAATCCACTGAAGACCTTTGGATGCGGAGCCACCAGCACGTTGCTCGATCACATCGAAATACAGGCAGCCCTGGGCGATGGAGTCTACCCGGTCCTTGTACCTGCCACTAGGGAAGTTGGCATGCTCTTTGATCAACCCCCGAACCCAGGGGCGGCTCCCTGGTGGGGGGATCTCTAGCGTGCCATCCTCCAGACGCCGTTGAGTGTAGCCAGCGCGGGTGGTCTTCCCACCGAACAGCTGGGGGCTGACCGAGTGGCAGCGGGCGCTCTTGGACTTCAACTGGAGCAGGGCCGTGCCGTTCTGTGCATCCTCAATCACATGGACGTGAGGACGCCACTCCTCCTCTACCCGATCAAACGTCTTCACCAGACCAGGAAGCTCCCACTTCCCACGGTACTCATCCAAGACGTAGACCTTCGGGGAGAGAAAGAACTTGGCCATGACATGGCACACAGAGAAGGAGTTTCGTTTGCCCTCCTTGTTGGCGCAGTCGTAGCTCGCAATGAGACGACCACGCTTCCGTGCATGTGCTGCGATCTCCGGTGCCGGGTTGGAGATGAAGCGCCAGCTGTCCTCTGTGAAGAAGCCTCCTCCGGAGGGGGAGGGCAGCTGATCGTGCTGGGCCGCGTAGGCCTCCTTCGACCAACCACCAGGTCTACGCATCCGTTTGATCTCAGCATCACCCAGGCGTTCAGGGAAAAGCAACTCCCCCTCCTCCTCTCGCCAGTCAAACTCACAGACGTTGGGATGGGCAGGGTTGTACTCCGTGGGCAGAACCACACCAGGTGTCCCTGTAGACAGGAGCCAGCCTGCCAGATCTGCCTCGTGCAGGCGCTGCATGATGACAACGCGGATTGATCTCTTGGGATCATTCAAGCGGGAGTGCCACACGCCACCCCAACGCTCGATGACCTTGGCCATGTTGGCCATGATCACTTCGTGCCCACCTTCCGTGGCAGCCTTGGCGTCAATGGGATCGTCCACGATGAACAGGTCTGCACCGTCTCCGGTGATCTGAGCACCAGCGGCCAAGCCGATCCGGTAGCCGCCTGCCGTGTTCTCAAAACGCATCTTCTGGTTTTGATCTGAGGCAATGGTCCAGGAGTCCCCGGAGTGGAAGGGACCAAGGAACTCTCTGGCGAAGGATGCAAGCTCCTGGTAGCGGGGGTGCTGGACCAACCGTCGCATCGCCTTCGTATCGCGGACGGCAATCTTCTCTGCGGCGGACACACCCAGGGTCTGAACCCAGGGAGCGTAGAGCCAGAGCCAAGCAGGGAAGGCCTCCGCCACAGTGATCGACTTAAGGTGACGAGGCGGGATGCAGATGACCAACTCGTTGCCTTCGATGTTCCCATAGGACAGCTGCTCCAGGGACCAGCAGACGATGTCCAGGTGCCACCCCCAGATGAGGGCGCGGCCAGGCTGGAGCACGGGCCACATGTACCGGATGAAGCCCGCCAGCGAAGTGACAGCGGCCACCTTGCGTGCGTATTCCCTCTGCTCCCACGCAGGCTCACCTGGCATGGGAGGCTCGTGTACCACTTCACCTCTGCTGGTGAAGATCAGCGGTCTAGGTTCGTTGGGTGAAATAGGATCTACTATCAGGCCCATTACTCATCCTCGATCTTAGGGGCTCGACGGGAGAGTGCCATCTTCCTGGGGGCTACGCTCTCCGCCAAGTCCACCGTCTCTGCGATGGCAAGCGTCTCCGAAGGCACGTACCCCGCGTCTATCAACCTCCCCGGAGCTTCGGGGTTGTTCTGGATTACCTGCACGATCTGACCTATCGTTACTGACGCGCTCCCGGCATGGGCGCGCTCCGTGTGCTCCTTGTAGATGTCCGACCTCCTCTTGAGGAAGAACTCCTGGGCCTTCACGTTTCCCTGTACGGCGCTGAAGTGAAGCGCGTCCTCTACGGAGGAGATGGCAGAGGCCTCGGCGATCTCCAGGCAAGTGACTAACCACACGTAGAAGGGATCGTCCCCCTCCTCTGCGCGCTTCCGCCAGTGAGATGGCGTGGGGCGAACACCCTCCTGCCTAAAGGATGACGTGATCGAAGCTCCCATCGCTACGCGGACTGCCGCCCGTACAACTCGCTGAGAGGTAAGGGTGGAGGACGCGTCTCGGGGACGGCCACAGGGCGGTGTCGGTAGCTCCGGGAGGTGGCGGGGCTGGTCCTCTTCGTCTTCCATACCTCCCCCTAACAGAGAAACAAAACCAGGTCCAGCTTTTTTTGAGGAGACATGGAAGATAGTTCAGGGAGAACGAGGGTTTTGCTGGAAAGTTGAACGAAGCGTGTGGTTTTCTCGCAAGAAAAGAGGGTGCAACACTTTGTTGCAAACCAGCTTCTCCCTTGGTTTTGAGCTGTTTTTTTCCTCTTATACACTTTTGACCTTTCTAACTTAAGGATGAAGAACTAGTAATATTGAATATCTATATATATATATCCATAAACGAAATTTGTAGTTCTTCCTCTTAGGTTTTCCGGGGACCCCCTGGGGCTCCCTGGCCGCTGTCCCTCCTACTTTCCTCCATAAGCCAAGGGCGCTGGTCCCTTTCCTCAAAAAGCAGTGGTCCTTGAAGTTTGTTTTTCTACAAAAGATTCCCACTATTCGTAGATATTGTTACAGATCAGACCTCTTTTCTTCTAACTCCGTCCAGGAAAGGTGGATTTCTTTGATAGATAAGAGGGGTAATTTTTCTTATATTTTATTTTCTATTAGAAAACTTGACGAACAAACCCTTATTTTCGTCCGTCCAGAACGACTCACTTTTCTTCTATATAAGAGAGACGGAATCAGTATTTCTAATTGCGATTTTCCAGTCGGTTTTGATACAAAAAAAACAAAATCTAATACCACATTTCTCAAGGTTTCTTGCGTTATTTTTCATCTGAGTTATGTGACCTGTGTCCAGATTCCCTCCCCGACCGCCCCTTTCATTGGAGCAAATCGTGAGCCTTTTTGACCAGAAAATCGACCCCTCCGACCGTCTCTTGTCCCGTACCGCAGGCGACTGGTGCCACCCCCTATTAAACGAGGCGGTTCGAAATCCAGCAGATCTGGATACGATCCTCTCTGTGGGCTTCTACTCTCGCTGGCGCTCCCGCTCGGCCCACCCCTTCCGTTGGTGCAAGGTGGTATCGGAGAGATCTCACGCGGCCCTCCTGGTTCTGATCCTCCGGCCCCTGTACTTCATGGACCTGCCGGACAACCACGACGCGAAGGCGGGCCTGTTGGATCGGCTGGGCGAGGATAAGATAGAGCACCTGTACCGTATCACCGCACGGACGCCTCCGGCTGATCGCCACAAGCTCCTGGGCTTTATCAGCGTCGGCAGGATGTACGCGGCATTCGCTGCCCTCCGGAGCCAGGGGCGCTTTCCCGAGCTACCGAGGCGGGCCAAGTGGATCGCCACCGAAGAGGATCGCCTCCTGTCCATACAGCTTCACTCCGAGGGGTTGTACCTTCAGCCGATAGCCTCCCGGTTGGGCATCAGCCCCCGCACCCTTGCGCCTTGGATGGAGCGGTGGGGCTTGGACTACAGCGATGTCCGGGGGAGTAGGAACCAGCAGATCTTCTCCCGGAGGATAGCGGGGGACACATTGGAGATGTTGTCCGAAGACTTTGGCCTGAGCGTCGGCTACCTCTCTCTGCTGTGCCGAGACATCAAGCAGGAGGACGTACCCCTCCCTCTTCAGATCAAAGCGGCCCTGGCAAAGACAAACATTCCCTCCGGGAAACTTGACGAAGCCGTTCAAATGCTTATGTTCTTCTTGGGGAAGGACACTCCTCCCGAACAGGACAACCCCACGACCGGACAAGAAAATGATTAGATGCGACCCTTGGACGAAGGTGCTGCTGAACTCCCTCGACGTTTTAGAGGAGGAGTGGGAGGCCGTCACGAACCTGGTGCTTCTCTGCTCGCGGGACGGGCAGATGGACTCCCCGCAGATCATCCTCGCCCAGGCGAGGCAGGCGGGCGTAGCTCGCGAGATGGCATACATCCGAGGGGCCTTGAAGGACGCGGGCCTCCCTGGTTTGCGTTTGATCTCCATGCCAGAGCCTGTGGAGTAGCGGTGCCTCTGTACGAATACCAATGCAAGGGTTGCCAGGTCGCCTTTGAGATCTTATCAAAGGTGTCCGCCCCACCTCCCCCCTGCCCGGAGTGCGCTGGCGAGGTACGCAAGCTGGTCAGCGAAAGCTCCTTCTCCTTAAAGGGGGAGGGTTGGGCACAAGACGGTTACACGTACAGCCGGAAGGAGTAGCTATGTCCCGCCGAAAAGTGTCCGTGCAGATCTTACGAGAGAAAGCAGATCCCATCCTCTCCAACGACGTGGAGCTTTACGACTACCAGGGGGAGGCCTACATCGTAGCCGCCGAACAGGTCTTCACCCGGTCCCACCCACTGAACTCCAACACGCCCACGAACCTGGCACTTGATCTCTTGCGGGAGATGGCAGGGGAGTACGAGGGTGCTGCCGCAGGTGTCGGGGCCTTACAGGGGATCGGAGATGCCCTGTCTATGGGCCTGGACATGGTAGAGGCCCACGACGACATAGACATACCAAAAGATCTGACAGAAAGAATGCGTTCAGCCCTTGCCGAAATCCATTCGGAGCTTAACCTTATAAGAGCAATCACTACTACCACCTTGGAGTCCTGATGGGACAGAACTGCGATCTCTGCGGAAAGAAAGATGCAACCACCTTCCGCTACGCGGAGGATGGCGGGGCCTACTACGAGAGCAGCCCCGACGGCACAAGGATCGAGACAGACGGCGGACGGGTCTACGCCTGTGGAACCCGACACCTCCACGCTTATCTGAAGGAGCACCTGGCTGAACTTCGGACGGGGGCGGACGGATCTTGGAAACTATCTCCTCTGACCTCGTCGGAGCTTCAGGAAGTGGTTATCTGGGAGGATCATGAACAATGAAAAAAAGTGTGTTGATTCTCTCTGCTACTGGGCAGGAAACCCTGACCTTACAACTACGTCTGATCCGTGCCACTTTGGGTGGTGCACCAACACACCCGCCTCTGTCTCTCTTCGGGTCAGGGGGCGTCGAGCCCCGGAGATCATCCGGGCCTGCACGCGCTGCGCAAAAAAGGCCGAAGAGAAATACAGCAACGTGGAGATCCTGGGACGGACGGACGCCTTTGATCCGAGCCAAAAAAACATCCTCATGGACGCACCGAAAGAGGAGCAGATCGAAGCCATTCTCCTAGCCAGCATGAAAGGCTTCATGATCGAAGAGCTGTCCGAAAAGATATCCCTCGCCCCTCACAGAGTCCGCGCCCACGTCCGCGAACTGGAAAGGAAAGGCCTGCTGGTACGGCAGAAATCTGAGGGCACGTACATGGACACGGTCTGGCACTACCCCGATGATTTTGACGAACCCGAGTAGAGGTAACTATGGCAGAAGAGTATCCCCCCATGATCCCAATAGAGCCTCCTCCGAGGACGTTGTTAGATCGGTGTGACATTTGCGGAAGCAACGACATCACCTGTCGAAGGAAAGGGGCCGACCCCAAAACCAAAGCGTCGATCTTAGTAGACCTGTGTGAGGACTGCGGCGCGTTCAGTGTCCGGCTGGCTGAAAGGAAAATGTCAAAATGACAGAACGTATACTGACAGAGGTAATCAATGCCCTTATCATTGGGGGACTGCTGTCCCTTGTGGGATTCACCCGCACGTACAGCATGATCGCTGCCTGTGTCTACATGGCAATATCAGCGATCTTTTTGGCCTTCGAAGCCCCGGACGAAAAAGAATGAGCAACCTCGACACCTTCTTTCAGAACCAAGCATTGGCCTCCTTCCTGTACAGCTTGGACGAGGTTCATGTCCTCGCCTTCCTGCTGGGCTCGTGGACGTGTGGATCAGTTGCAACCCCGTTTATCCTCTTTTCAATCATCATCGGAAGATGGTTTTTTCTACTAAGATATGCCCAACTACTTGACGACTGAGTTCCCGTGATTAGATTTGAGCTACCAACAACTGGAGCATAGATGAGCACCCCATACAGAACGCTGATTAAAGGACGACTGGTACGCAACAACGGCGGTTTTCCTGTCCAATACCCAACGAAGAAAGACTTCCACGCAGCCTGCCAGACCATCGGGTCGGCGGTAGAGATCGAAGCCCTGCTCGGCGTCTTAGAGGACGACGTAGATGCCTTCGAGATCATCGCGGGACGCTTCCACGACAGAGTCCGCGTAGCAGCGCGGCTGACTGGTGTGGCCAAGAAGATGTTCGAAGATCTGGAGGAGCAAGGGAATCACGCCCAGGCACTCCGGCTCCAAGACTTCTTGGACGGCAAGGTCCCGGCGCACGTAGCGCCTCCTGTCCCCGAGGATCCCCCGGCTCCCAAGAAGAAGGCCGCCCCGAAGAAGAAGAAGGCCGCCCCCGAGCTACGCGCACTCTTCGTAGACCTGGAACAGCCTCCGAAGAAGAAGGCCGCCCCGAAGAAGAAGGCCGCCCCGAAGAAGAAGGCCGCTCCTAAGAAGAGGCGGGCACGGTCCAACAGCCTGAAGACACCCATTCGGATCTTCACTGACAAAAAGGGCCGGCTGGTCCACGACTTCTACCAGCCCGAAGAGCCGCGAACGTGCCCTAAGTGCGGGAAGACAGCCCTCCAGGAGCACGCGTTCGGTACTCGGACGTACCTCAGCGGGTCGTTAGAGGACGGATCACCCCGCTGTGTCCGGGTGACACAGTCGCAGTGCAACTCCTGCCGCAGCAAGGCCGCTGCCCGGTCCTTGGCGAAGGCGAGGGCGAGGGAGAAGGCCGCACAAAAGGAAACGAATGCCTGAGTTCAATCCGCTAGAAACCCCTCCCCGTTCATACGGGGAGGCTCTTCGAACGTACCTCACGATTCAAGCCCTGGACAAGCCTGTCCCTGGGCTGAATCGAAAGCAACGACGCATCCTTCAGAAGAGGATGCGCGGCATGCTTGGGCCGTACCAGCGTCTGCTGGCAGCACAGCAAGCGGCGAAGCCTCCGGAGTAGTATGACATCCCCTCTCAAAACAATCGAAGGCAAGGAGGTCTACTTCTCCGCGTCTTCGGCGAACGGCTTCCGTGCATGCCAACGCCGCTGGTGGTTCCGCAAGGTCCTGGGATTCCAGGAACCCCAAGGGGCTGCGCTGATCTTCGGCATCGGCGTACATGCCATCTTCGAGGAGTTCCTGAAGACGGGGGAGGTGCTTGCACCCGGAGTAGTCCGAGATGGTGTCGAGATCACCCGAGAGATGGTCCGTAGGGCCACGCCAGGGTTCGGCAAGCTACCCACGGGGTATCTGATTGAAGAGTGGCTAGACAGGCTTGTATTGGCCTCTGGTGACGAGGGCACCATGAGGGCAGTCGGAAAGATCGACATGCACAAGCCGGACAGGTTGTTGCCCACCGGGGAGACTCGACTCCACATCATTGACCACAAGACCTCGTCCGACCCTGAGAAGTGGGGGCACACCCCCGACACCTTGGCGACAGATCCCCAGGGACTCTTCTACGCGGCCTGCAAGAGGAGGGCCGGGGGGACGCAGGGAGATGTAGACTTCTCCCACCACATCGTCGCCAAGAGAGGGACCCCCCGAACCTATATGGTGGACGCCACGATGTCGTGGTCCACCATCGAACGCGCCTGGAAGAAGGCACAGGAAATCGCAAGCCAGATGCTCGTCGTCGGAAAGGGCGCACGATCTGTCGGAGAACAAGACTCCGTACCCTACAACCGAAAGTCCTGCTTCTCTTACGGGCAGCAGTGCCCCTTCGCAGCGCAATGCAACGCGCAGGGGAACAAAGGACTCTTCTCAGTTACAAGCGGCTTCGATGCCGCACGAAAAGATCACCACGAGGAACCTAAAATGTCCCTATTCGAAAAGATGAGAAAACGAACAGACCCTGGATCTAAAGAACCAGAAACCCGCGTGACCCCTGACCGGGTGTCCTTGGGTGTTGTCAGCAAAGGGCAGATCCAAGAAATCGCAGAGGCGATTGGCTCGGAGGAGGACATCACGCTGGGCACGATCCAGGACCACGCAACCAAGGGAGGACTGAACCCCTCCCATGTACCCAACCTGGTAGCCGCGTTCTTGCCGGACGAACTGCCGGAGGAGTCCGCCGGCTTGGCGGAGCAGGGGGAGGACACGCTCCTTTCTGGGCAATCGCCAGAGGAAATCATCCACCAGCTGGCCAACGAAGATCGCGTAGCGCAGCTGCTTGGCATCAAGTCCAAGGACGCCTGGTCGTCGATCCTTCCGTCTGCGGAGGAGGAAATCCTTCGCCTGGCGGTAGACTCCCCTCTGGCGGAGGACTGGCAACGGGCGATCATTCAAGCACAGCTGGATGCCATTGACGCCCCCATCCCTTGGAAGGCAGAGAAGAACGCCAGGATCGTCCAGTGCTGCGAGCACATCCTGTTGCTTCCTCCGACACCAGGGGCACTCAGCCTGGCAGATGTCCGGGCGGCAATAGAAGATGCGGCGATCTACAAGAAGCTCCGACCGGCAACCCTGGACCAGGTCTACACCTACTTGGGTTTGCACGTCTCCTTCCAGGACACACAAGAGGGTCTGGTCCGTGTCTCCCTGTGGGACACTGCCGAAGAGCCTCCCGCAGAGATGGCAGCGCCGGAAGCGGCACCCCCCGCACCGGCTCCCGTCATTCCTGTCGTCAACGACAGGGCCTTCTTCATGGAAGGACCCGAACCTGCGGGGGATTTGACGGTCCTGTGCGTCCAGGTCATCCCCATGGGAGTGGCCGTCCGGGATCTGTACGAGACAGGCCTGGTCCGCCAGGCAATCGAGACGGTGCAGGCACGCATCAACGGAGGGGTACACTGGCGGGTCTTCAATGACTACGGCGACACAGGTCCTCGGCGTGTGGTCCTTGAGACGGAGCGAAGGCTCCTCCAAGGAGAGACGCTACCCACTGGTTGGTGGTACATTGACAGGAGCGATCCGCTTCTGTCGGCAGATCTTTTAGCTGTTCTACGGTCCGCAGGGGCCATCGCAATTCGGGGAGTAATCTAATGCAAGCAGATGAAATTCTTAGGGCCTATGTCGCATCTCTCATCCTGGAAGGATGTATTGATCATGTAGAAATCAAAAGTGGAGCGGGCTTCGGCGTGTGCCTGGGCAGGGTCCTGGGGGAAGAGCTTATCTTCGTTCATCGACATGTCAGCAGCTTCGAGCTTGAGGACGAAGAGAACGTCCAAAAGGTGATCTTGTCCCAAATTGAATCCGCCATGGAGGAGTTGGACCAGGCAGTGATCCATCATGCGGGACACATGGGGATGCTGCCTTGGGGGGCAGGAAGTGCCGACACCGAACAAGTTCACTAATGTCGTCGCCCGGAAAATCCGGGAGCTTCACTTCTATGATGGGTGGGGGATAAGAGAGCTTGCCCGCCGATACAAGGCCCGTGAACTGACGATCAGACGCGTCCTCGAAGGGGAAACCTACGAGGGGGCGGGGGGTCCGTCGAACAGGTTCGGGGAGGCACCCAAGGAAGTGAAGCGCCCCAAGTCTCGCCACAAGAGAGAATCACGGCACGGATTAAACACTGCCCTGACGAAGTGCAAGAAGAGGTCCTGGTCGGAAGCAAAGATCGACCAGTTCAAGGCCCCCCGGTGGGTCGTGGATGCACACCTGGTGCCCACTTTCGACGGCAAACCCCACGACGAGTAGACCATGTTCCGCCCCTTCGAAGTCAATGAAATCGTAGCGATCTGGCGGGAGGGGCGGAGAGTGTCCACCGCAGAGGTGGCCTTCGTTCACGAAGGAGGGGTCGTGGAACTGATAGACGGGAGTTGCTGGTACACCAACGGCAGACCCATCTGCGGAGATCAAACCAGACGACTGACCCAACTCTCAGACAGAGATTTGGAGAACCTGGAGCGTAAGAAGCAAGCCGCAAGAGTGGCAGAGTTAATGCGGCACCTGATCTACGGGAACCGCCTTTTTCGCCTGACACCGGAGCGTCTGGTGGGTCTGGAGAGGACACTTGCTAACGCATGTGCGGAGGTCCTTCAGCGAAGTTACTCTACGCTCCCGGCTGCACACAAGCAAGCCACCCTGTCCCGTAGCCTCGCTACGCTTGAACGAAAATTGGAGTCGGCAGAAAAAGCTGCTGTCTCTGATATGGAGCAGCCCCTTGAAGGTGAATGACGTAAGAATCCCGGTATTTAGCAGTAGATATTCAGCGGCTTGGGGGAAGTGTGAGGACTTCTCGATCACGCCAGACATGGAGCGGGCTACCCTGACGCCTATCCAGGAGGCCCTGGAGGCCGAGTACGGCACAGACGCCCACGGGGCGAGCTACCACGTACTGGAAGAGGACGGCTGTTTTCGCCTGGCGAAGGACTGTATCCGGAACACGGATGTCCATGCGGCAGTCAAGGTCCAGGTCGCGATGATTGATCTGGACAGGAACCCCCACACCTTGTGGGACTCCGCAGAGAACGCCATCCAGACCGTCGCGACCCTGGCAGCCCTGTTCCCCGACGCTGTCATCTTCACGACCCGGCGCGGGGTTCGTATGGTCTACGCCTACGATCAACCCTTGGCCCCCATGGCATACGAGAGCGCGTGCAAGAGACTGGTCGCTGCCATAGACAAGGTGTTGCGATCAGCAGACATCAAGCTGGACGTGGACCAGACCACGACACAGTGGACCCGGATCTTCCGGATGCCCAAGGTGATCCGAGACGGTCGGGCGACATGGAAGGACTCCCAATTCATTTTGCACATCCCCGTAGACTGGAGCACGGTCCCGTCTCACCGGGAGAATATCGCGAGCGCAAAGGGCGAGCCTGCCGAGGAGTTCGAATATCGTGACCCCCCTTCGGTTCCGCAGGTACAACCTGTGTCCGAGGAGGAGTGGAAAAATGTGATCAATACTCTCGCCGAACCCCTGGCCCGCGCAGGACTGAACGGGCTCCTGGGGAAGCTGCGGGAGGGCCAGCCGTTCTTCTCTGCGGGCGAACGAAACGCGACGACATACCGGGTTCTTTCTCAGTTTTTGGAGGTATTCTACTCCATCGCAGGGCACGAGCCTGTGCCGGAGGAGGTCTACCGTCTGTTCCGGGACGCCACTGCGGCTACACGGGGACAGACACACGCCCACGAGGCCCTTTCAGAACTGTGGGGAATGATCTCCCGTATGGTAGATGCCCGCAGGTACGTTGAGCAGTCAATCGAGGTGCCCCTCCCGCGAAGGACGACCCTCACTCCCTGGGGGACCCTGCCCATTCTGGCGTACACAGGGGGCAGATCTCGCTACATCTGGAACCCGGCCCGCAACAACTACACGGACCCCATCAGCAGTGTGGCGGCACTGAAGGCCATGTTCTCCGACATCTGGGGGAGCACATACCAGCCCCCTGTCTCGATCAGCGAGGAGCTTTTGCTTCACATGTACGGGACGCACATCGACGAAGTGGTGCTTGATCTGGCATCGGAACGCCCTCACATCGAGGACAACACGGAGAGGGGGCGCGCACTCGTCCTTCCGGTGGGCCGACGGCTGCTGGTGAACCCGGAGTACGACCCGGACGTTGCCCAGTGGTTGAAGCTCCTCGGAGGGGACGATTCTGAAGGGCTCCTGGACTGGCTCCACTGGAGCCTCCAACTCAACGAACCCCTCTGCGCCCTGTACCTCTACGGACCCAAAGGTGCGGGCAAGGGAATGATCGCTCAGGCACTGTCTGCCTTCTGGTCGGGGATCTTCGTGAAGTTCGACGAAGCCGTCGGACACTTCAACGGGAGGCTGAGACAGAGCCCGATCATCTGGTTGGATGAGAACAGCAACGCGACCAACACGGGTGCGTTCCGTTCTTTGATCGGCAACTCGGCCCACACCGTGGAGCGCAAGTTCATGGACACCGAGACGCTGCGCGGCAACGTGCGTCTGATCATTACCGCGAACAACGAAGACGCTCTCTCCCTGGGCGACGTGCAAACGATCTTTGACGTAGAGGCCGTTACCCAGCGCGTCAGGTTCGTCCGGCTGGGAGAGGAGGCCTCCACGTTCCTCCGTGAGCGCGGTGGGCGGCAGTGGACAAACGACTGGGTCGTAGATTCGAGAGGGCAACCAGGGCGGGTCGGACGACACCTCATGTGGTTGGTCCAAAACCACGTACCTACTGCCCTGGGATCTCGCTTCCGGGTGGAGGGCAAACCCACGTCGTGGCACTACAAGGCCCTCTACTCCGGAGATGTTGGGGCCGTCCTCGCGTATCTGGCAGAGGAATTGGCGAAGGGCGGCCCAGCTGCCTCCGTCCGACATGTAGATGGGAGGGTCGTAGTCAACATCGTGCGGTTCCTCTCCAACGGCTACGTGACGGGAGCCCTGCGGTCAGAAGGCGTGGATCAAAAGGCCATGCGTAGGACGCTGGACTCCATCTGTCGGGATAGCGACACCATCCGAGAGGGGGACAGTGTGTGGAGCGTGGTCCCTCTGTCGATCATCTCAGACATGCCACAGACCGTGTACCGTAAAGAGAAGGCCTACTGGCGCGTCCAAGACATCCTCCGCCAAGAAACCGAAGAAACCCAGGTGGCCTAGTGTCCAAGAAAAGCGAGATGAAGAGGATCTGCGGCCTCCCCCGGAGACAGCCTTGGGAGGGCAGGGCGTTGCCTCCCAAGACGGCGGCGCTGGCAGACAGGCTCCTGCCGATCCAAAGAGAGCTGTTGGCCGACCTCGAAACGGCACCGGCACCCTGCGGGGTGCTGGGGGACGTGGGTGCGGGGTTCGGAAAGACCCTCCCCTCCTTCCTTGCACCCCACATCCTGGGGCTACTGGGACACCAGTCCTTGTTGATCGTACCTGCGGACCTGGTGAACAAGACACACAACGATCACGCAGAGTGGCTTGAGATCTTCCCCGAGTTGCAGGATACCTTTCCAGAGGTAATAAGTGCGTCGGTATTATCTCACCCAAAATACGCGGACGTGCTCTTTGATCGCAACCCTGCTCTACTTATATTGGATGAAGCACACACGTTCTCGGACCCTAAAAGTGCACGTACAAGGCGGTTAATCCGCTACATGCAACAGAACCCGAAGACCCGCGTGATGGCGTTATCCGGGACACTCACCCACAAGCAGCTGTACCGCCTGTCTCACCTGGCCGAGTTGGTCCTGCGGGAACACTCCTTCCTTCCCTTGGAGGAAGGCGCGCTGGATCAGTGGTCCATGGTGCTGGATTACGGTGTCACACCGGACAACCGTTCGATGGAAGAGCTTGATCTGCTTGTGGACTGGGCACGTCTGCCCCGACCAAAGCGCACTTCGATCTTCTCCAGGGACGCCCACAGCGGCACGATGATGGCGACATACCGTGCCGCCTATCGGGAGCGCAGATCCAGCACCCCTCTGGTGGTGTGTACGCCGGACGCGAGCGTTCGGGCAAGCCTCAACTTGAGGAAGTGGGAGTGTGACGTGCCGTCCTCCGTGCTCAAGGCCCTGGGCGATCTGAGCGAGAAGTGGGAGCTACCCGACGGGACCGAGTTGGTGGACACCCTGGAGATCTACCGGCACGCGGCCACCCTGTCCTGGGGGTTCTACTACAAGATCAACTACCACGGGGAGGGTGTGCGGGAGTGGTTGGACACCCGCAGAGCCTGGGGCAAGGCCGTCCGCACGCAGATCGAGTACATACAAGGGTACGCCAACCTGGACAGCCCTGCCCGAGTACAAGAAGCCGCCTCGAAGGGCAAGGCACACCCACGGGTCTGTGACGCCTGGAGAGCATGGGGTGCCATACGAGATCTCGTCCAGACAGAGCAGACCGTTGTCTGGGTGGATGAAGACAAAGAGCTGTTGCACCGCGCCATAGACTACGTGGTGGAAAAACAGAGGGCAATTCTGTGGTATAGATCGAAAGCCGTTGAAGACGCTATCGCAGAGCATGGCGCGATTCCCGTGTTTGGAGCGGGAACAAACGCCCCTGGCCCAGACACACCTCTCGTCGCCTGTTCTATTTTCGCCCATGGTACAGGAAAGAACTTGCAAGCGTGGTCGGACCAGTTAATAATGGAACATCCAAACGGTCACAGAGACTGGGAACAGCTGTTGGCCCGTACCCATAGGCACGGACAGACCAGCGACTCCGTATTAGTAGATGTTGCAACTCACACAGATGCAGCGAAAAGATCTCTCTTTCTGGGACTACAGGCTGCCAGATACGCAGAAGAAACAGGACCTCAAAGACAGAGACTTTGCTACGCAACTTGGCTTAATCCGCCCAAAAGGGCATAACAGAAGGGAAGAACTCAAATGGGTATCTTTAGTGCAGACGCAAGCGCAAACAGCCGTCATGGCAGTGCAACGCTAGAAAATACGTGGTGGGACCACGCGACCGACCATGGCGAGCATGTCGCCATGATTGTTTCGATGCCGTATAAGGAGACTAAGACGGGCAAGCAGATTGTTCCTGTGGAATCCGTCATTGTCCTGTCGGACATGAGCGACGGCAAAGCTCCTCCGACCCAAGGGTCAATCCGCACGTTCCTCCGCAACCTGACCGCAAGTGGTCAGCGCGGAAAGATCAACGGACAGGACTTCAAGTCCCTCGTCACGGCTGCCGCTGGCGTGCCTTTGGCAGAAGAGTTGGCGTTTGAGGCCATTCAGCGTTTGGCTGAACTGACCAACGAGGACGTGCCGTCCGGGCTGGGACAGAGCACCAAATCTGCTATCCTCATTGGACAGCGGGATGCTCTCATCGAGACTCTAATGGAGCAGTGGACTGAGGGCATGGGCCTGGAAGGCGCAGGACGCCTGTACAAGGTCAGCGTGTACCCAAAGGTCCGGGAGCGTGATGGAGCGGTCTTTACCAACTTCCGCTTCTTCCCCCTCCGAGAGGACGAAAGGGAGATGTTACGAGAGATCGCCGCCGCCGGACCCCAGGGCATTGCCTTGGGTAACAACACGGTGAACATCCCTGCGGATATCGCAGAGACAGCAGGCCTCCTCTAAAACTCCCCGCCCTGCCGGAGGAGGTCGCATTGCCCTCCCAATGCCCTCCTCCGGCTTTGCGTCACATAGGAGATGGTATGTACACCATCCCTGTCCCCAATATCGGACCAGGCACCACGGACTTGATCCAACACAAATGGGTGTTGGGCTTTGACCTGGAAACCTTCCCCCTGGCACAGGTGAGTGTACCCACAGAGCGTGGGAAGGCTCGCAGGTACACCACAAGGAAGATCACTCGTGTAGTGTGCTCCTCCTGGGCCGGAAGAGACGACATACCCCCTCCCCTGCGGGATCAGGCGCATGTCATAGTGGACGAAGGGCCGCGCTCCTGGCGCGCAGTGGCAGATCGCACCGCCACCGAGGCCATGGTCCGTTGGATGGCATCCGAGGATGTCCTGTTGGTTGGGCACAATATCGCGGCCTTCGACATCTCTCAGCTGCTGGGTTGGTTCCAGGACCCCGAGATCAGAAGCTCATTGTTCCGCCTTCTGGCAGAAGATCGCATATGCGACACGTACCTCCGGGAGAAGTTGCTGGCAATCGCCCACAACTACCACGACTACTGTCCCATCCTACGGTCTAAGAACGGGCTCTTCTCCCTGGCATCTTGCGTCAAACGACACTTCAGCGTCGATCTGTCGGAGAAGAAGAAAGGCCCCGACATCTGGCGGGTGAACTACCACAAGCTGGACGGTACACCCCTCTCTGAGTGGCCGGTAGAGGCTGCGGAGTACCCGATGGAGGATGCCGAGTGGGCTCTCCACCTGGCCCTGGCACAAGCCCCTCTGGGGGGTGCCACGTACACAGATCACATGGACCCCATCACCACCAACGCAGGGGGTGTTGTGGACGAGACGCGACAGTGCCGTGCGAGCCTGGCCCTGTACCTCATGAGCGCATGGGGCGTGATCTCCGACCCCATCACCGTGGAGGAGTGGTCAGAGGAGTTGGACGCTGAGATCGAAGAGGTGGTCCTTGGTGCCCGACGATTGGGCTTCGTGAGAGAGGACGGCACACAGAATAAGAAGATTCTGCGGACACTGGTCCAACAAGACTACGAGGACCGGGGGAAGATCGTCCCTATGACGGACCCCTCCGGGCGATACCCGGACGGGCAGATAAGCACTTCGGGAGAGACGCTAATCAGCTGCTCTACCCCGGAACTGCGCGCCTGGGGTGCCTCTAAGGCCCTGACAGAGCGGAACATGTACCTGACCCCCGCCCGTATCGGCACCTACGCCGTCGTTCCATACAACTACGACCCCATCAAAAACACAGGACGCACTTCCTCTTGGGGGGCTAACAATCAAAACCCTCCTAGAAAGGGCCGTTTCAGGGAATGTACGATACCTCGCGCAGGCAAGGTCTTCTGTTCGTCGGACTACTCTGCCGCCGAACTGTGCGCCCTGGCACAGATCCACCTGTGGGTCTTCGGGTCGTCTGATCTGGCGCTGACTATCAACAACGGGATCGACCCTCACTGCTACCTGGCGTCCTTCCTGGCGGGCGTTCCCTTTGACGAGTTCATGTCGTGGTACAACGACAAGGATCACCCCTTGTGGTACGCCTCGAAATACGTCTACCGGCAGTGCGCGAAGATCGGCAATTTTGGCGTCCCAGGTGGCCTGGGGGCCAAGACACTGGTCACCTACGCAAAAGGGATGGGCGTGGATCTGTATGAAATCGCCTTGAAGGTGGATGCCCTAAGCGACACCCCCGATCTGTCCTCTACGGATGACGACGCGGAGCGGTTGCAGATCGCCACGGTGTATGCCCGACAGGTGATCGCTGCGTGGAACTCCGCGATCTCTGAAGGGAGCCCCTACATGCGCCGAGTTGGCGATGCCGTAGAGTACGGAGGGGAGTTCACCTTCAACCAGTTTGTGTCCGGGCGCAACCGTGGCGGGTGTAATTACACGTCTGGCTGCAACACAGGGTTCCAGGGGCTGGTCGCAGACGGTGCGAAGGAGGCCATGTGGCGGGTTGCCGTCCTGTGCTATCTCCCCCCGAAGCAGAGCGCGGAATTGTTGTCGGGCGCTGCGTGGGTTCACCCAGAGAAGATCTCCGAGTGGGCCGAGGCACTATACGGGGTCCGTCCCGTGATGTTCATCCACGATGAGATCATTGCCGAGGGTCCGGAAGACGACGCCCACATCTGGGCGGAGGCCCTGTCCGCTGTCATGGTGGAGGGGATTAAGATCTACATTCCTGACGTGAACATCACCGCAGAGCCTGCGCTCATGCGGCGCTGGTACAAGGGTGCCGAGCCCGCCTTCGGAGAGGATGGCACGCTGGTGCCGTGGGAGCCCACTTGATCGTTGTGGCGGTAGATCCCGCAGCACGGTGCGCATACTATGCGATCTTCGAGAACGACACGCTCCAGTCTGTTGGGATCTCTAAGCCAAAACCCAGAGATAATCTGCCGTACTCGGCACACTGGGTGTTTGAGCGACCACGCAAGTACACCCGCTTCGCCGCAGCGCACAAAGACCTGGATCGCCTTCTGAAGATGAACGCCACCTTCCAGCGAAGGGTCCGGAAGGCCGGGGGGATCATCACAGAGGTGTACCCCCAGGATTGGAAGGGAAACGTGCCCAAAGAGATCCACCACAGGCGGATACAGTCGGTTCTATCTGCCGAAGAGGCCGCCCTTGTGGCTGGGCCAGGAGACAGTGAGTACGATCACAACCTCTACGATGCAGTGGCCCTAGGTCTGTGGCATCTGGGCAGGACGTTGAGGGGCGGGACCCGCTGATCTGAGATAGAAGCCTCCCCGGAGGTTTGGTATGCGTGACACGGAAGAGCTTGTAAAAATATTGGCTCATGTTATCTTGTTATCCCTGGCGATTTACGGCGTATCAGTTGCGTATGGGGCATGTCTGTACGGTCTGTACTTGCTTTCGGAGGCCCTTTGAGAGAACGAGTAGCGAGCGCACTGGGCTTGTCTAGCGGGAGAGAGTGGCTGGGCCTCTTTTTGGAGTTCGGTGAAGAGGTTCCTGCTGCGTTCGACAGATGGCGCTGGCTCCCGGAGGTTCGGTCGTATCTCTACACGCCCACGTACCTTCCTCCCGCGTGGCGCTACCGACAATACCTGCTGGCCTGGGAAGAGCCTCATGGGTGGGTCCTTACGATCCCAGACGATGGCGTCCGGGTCTGGTTTCCCATCTTCGACAAAGGAGACAGGCGAAATAGGCCGGATCAGTTTATCTTGGCGGCGATGATCGTCGTAGAGAAGTACGATAACGGCGGTTGGACGAAATTACTATCATGGCTAAGAGACGGAACAAAAGAAATGATCAGAAGGGTCCTGTAGTACCCGAACACCTCCTCCCTGTGCTCCACCTGGCTGTGGATGCCGCCCTGGAGGACGTGGAGTGGAAGATCCAGGACGCGATCTACGCCCTCGTGCGCCGATACGGGCTGACATTGCCCGAGGCCCAGGCGCTGCTGACGCAAGCGTCCATGTCGCAGTACTTTCGCATCTCGATCAAGTACGATGGGACGTATTGGATCCAATACGTCCGGATAAGTTCCGGGAGAGGGGTCACTCCCGAGCAGATCGGAGAGGTGTACCGTTCGCTGAAGGACCGTCCCGTCTGGCGCTCCGCCAGGTCTATCGCAGCTGAGATGCGGGTCCAGCCAATCCACATCGGAGAGGCGCTGAAGATCCTGCATGCCTTCGACCTGGTTGATAAAAAACTCGTATCACCGGGTGTACCCCTGTGGTTTGCTACTTTGGGAGCCGAACATGCCCGAATTTAATCTTTCCCGTAAGAACCTGTTGTCTGTAGGGGGCCTAGCTCTCTTTGGGTTCGTATGCTCCGCTACCACATATGGGTGCTCCCAAGAGATCGCCCGAAGGAACCAAGAGCGTGTGACGAACGAGTTCTTGGAGCAACGGGCGTCGGATCGCCTGACCATCACGACGGTCAGGAACGAAAGCCATGCCTTTGAGGAGGCGTTTCACCAGGCCCGTGCGGACAGCGCAGATCTGGCCGCTCTTCTGCAAGAGACACAGCGCAATGCCGCCAGGGATACACGAGTGATCGTCACCACGCACACAGAAGTGCCGGGGACCGTAGTGGAGATCGTCGGAAACACCCCTGCTGACCATCTGTTTGTCCTGGACAACGGGTTGGCCGTAGCCGAGGCCCAATACCAGCCTGCCGGACAGCAGTACACTGCCTTCGATCAGCTTTTTCGGGGCGCGCTGGTGATCGGAACCAAGACATCCGGGGCTACTCTGGAGATGTCCACCAGCTACGACCCCGATCACTGGGAGCAAATCCCCGTGGAGTTGGATGTCCAGGTCATCGACGACAAGCACCGCCCGATCTTCATGCCGCATGTGGCGATGGGCGTCATGGTGGTCGCCTCCTGGGCACCGGGAGGGCTTCCAACCCCGCAGCTGCTTGTCTCGATTACCAGCCCGCTGATCCACCCCACCGAGAACCTAGATTTTATAGCTCCCGCGCTGCGTTTCAATGACAAAACCCTGCGCCTGGGGCTGGATGTCGTGGGCTACAACGTGGGTAGCCACATGACACCTGTCTTCAGTGACCTATGGCTCTCTTTAGGGGCTGATTTCGACCCCCTAGCGGCGACCTGGGGTATCGGGCTGGGTGTGTCCAGCAAGTTCTAAGGAGGCTACTCAAATGCCTCGTAGTGCATCCCCAGCCAACCCCTCGAAGCAGAGATGGCGTAGCCCGCTATGGCGGGTCGGGAGCGATGCCCGTAGGCGTTCAGTTCGTGGTATCTGTCGGTGCCTGCGGCAGAGGGCTGCTGGAACAATAAGATCCCCGCCTCCTCCTCGTTCTTCAAGTGATGCAGGTTCCCTGTAAAGGCGAAGGCCTGCTTGTAGGCCAGACCCTTGTCCCTGGCCCAGGCAGCGGCGAGAGAGCCGAGATCTTTGCTCGATTTTATCCCGTGACCGTGGTGCTCGATGATCACGTAGTCGCCGAACATGTAGATCGAGTAGTTATGGATGTCGTTGTCGTCAAACGTCACGTCTTCCTCTGCCGCGAAGGCGTATCGCATGGCCTGGTAGATGAGAACGTCCGTGTAGGAGTCGTGGTTTCCTCTCACCAGGCAGCAGTGGACCCGGAAACCCGCAGCCAGGAGGGATTGGATCCCCTCTGCTGCGAGCTTCACTGCCATGATCGCGGCCCTCTCTGGTACTACGTCCATGTCCATGGTGTTCCGCAGGGAGGAGGTCCTGCCTTGGGTGTTGTCACAGTGGACCATGTCCCCTCCGAGGGGTTGGATGATCAAGGGCCTCTCACTAGGCGAGGGGTACGCATGTGCGAGCCGTTGGGCGCACACCAGGACACCGTCCAGATAGCGTTCCTTGGCGATCTCCACATTGTACTGGCCCCGGTCAGATGTCCATCCCTCGGAGTACATGCCGAGGTGGAGATCTGACGCATGTATGTGAATAGCCACCTCGTCCTCGCCCAGAAGAGGCAGCGGACGTGGTTCCGGGGTGGGGCCGTCCATCAGGTCGTGGACTGCCTCTAAGATCGGCTGAATGGAGCCCGTGAGGAGCTTTTGCCAGCGTGCCGCGTAGTCTTTAGTGCGTCGATGGTCAAATCCCTCTACGCGCTTCTGAAGGCGGTTTCTCTTGAGGGCCGTATAGTCGCTGAAAAGGTCGTCCTCAGAGCGCGCCTCTAGGTCTTCTGGTGTGAAGGGCTCGTGGTCTTTCGTTATCCCCAGGGCGATCTTGATTCTTTCGAACTCTCGCCGGGTGATCCCGTGCTGTATCGCAACCTGCTGCATGGAGAGGTTGCCACCATCTACGGTGTACGAGCGGACCATGGAACGGACGTTCTCTTGGTTCACTACGAGGGGACCGTTGCGTCCCTGCCAGTAGAAGTGGTACGTCAGGGCCGTTTCATCGAACTCGTATCGTGTAGAGTTCAGTACCTGATCTGCATCCGTCGTATCATTTGGAGCGAGACGCTTTTTTCGCCGCAATATTGCATGTAATCTTCGTGCCCGCCGTTCTCCGATCCCGACAGCTGTTTTTAGTTGTGCTATCGTCAGACCTTTCAGTTCTGAGTATCGCATTAGGGCAATCTGTTCCAGATCCATGAGGCTCCTTCGACTTGATGTCAGGGAAGCTGCGCATCATCGTTGAATCTACAGATTGAATTGCGAGTTCACAAAGCTCTTCTAGGGTAAGATTCAAGGCGCATCTCCCGCTGAAGGCAGCATATAGGCAATTCCGAGCAACTGCAAGGCCCCCATGGCAAGTCCCATAAGTAAGAATTGGACGGGTTTTGAGGATACGGCAGTTTCGAACCAGTGTATCCTACGCTCCCTGTCGGCCTTATCTTGTTCCACTTCTTGTTGGTATCTGCCCGCCCGGATCTCTTCCGCAGAAGCAAGTCGGTCCAGGACTGCAACAGATCTCGACACAACCTCTGCGTTGTTCCGGCACTCTAGTACCAGCAGATCCAACGACTTCTCTACGGCCTCCTGCCTGGCAAGGCTGGCCTGGTGAGCCGCTACAGACTCTCTCATATACACGAAGAAAGGGTGATCGAGATCTACTGTTTCGTCGGGCAACGTGGGCTCCTTAGAGATGCACTTATTGCGTGCGAGGAGCGCGGGTCACTCGTGCCGATCACAGGACTACGTGACGGTCACTTCGTGTTCCACGAGGTGACTGTAGCCGACACAGTTGGACGCGGCCTCCAGGTCTGTAGATCCCTGGTCCATCCACCTGACATCGCCACCTAACCAATTACGGGGACTGTAGTAGCTCTCTGGGCCAGTAAGCAGAGTGACCCCCTCGCTGTGGTAGAGCTTACAGGTGGAGGTCAGGTGTCGTCCGTAGATCTCCCGGTCTGTGACGGCAGCTTCCAGTGCCGCCATGTCGAGTGCCGCGTCTTCCCACACCAATGCAGTTCTCATAGGCATCAGATCGACTCCTGGATGGTGGGCACAACCCTGTATTGGATCTTACACTTGATCGTCTCTGCGCTGGATCCTTCGATAACAAACATTAAGATCCGGAGCGCCCCCGCCACGGTGCCGAGATCTTTGTTGGTCTGTACGTTGCCTTTGATTTCTTGTGGACCCCAGGTCGAACCGGATGGCTCGAAGAACCAAGCGGCCTCACCACCCAGCCACGGCTCGTACCTGCTGCTGGCGTCATCAAATTGAATTGCACGGCTGGTGACAAAAAGCTGCGCGTTGGCATCTGCCGTCGTTGGGCCTGTGAAGGCCCAGGTGGTGCCTGCGTAATACACCAGGTCCGGTCCACCAGTAGCATCGTAGTGGCACCCGTATGTAACCCAGTTGTTTGCGGGCGTTCCCGGTACGGTCCCTCCGAGCACGCCAAAGGCTAGGCCAATGTCGCTCCCAGCACTCGGCTGAACACCACCGGTTGCACCCCAGTCAACCCTAAAGATGAGGTCATGGGTGGTCAGGTCGACAGTGTTCCCATCAGAATCAACCGGCTCAAAAGCATACGCTGCCACGCTGCCTGCCGAAGTGCCTCCAATGGCAATCGTCGTCAGGGCATTGGAGTCCGTGCTGGTTGAGGTGATGATACTCCCCGCGTCGACTGCGTAGTCCGCAGCGGCAGGAGATAGGGTGATCCAGGTGGAGTAGTCGGTGGCACCGGCTGCCACTGGGTCCGGGATAGAAGGGAAGATCGAAGATGGGTTGAAGATAGGCAAGGGCTACTCCTCCTGGATTGCCGGGGCTACCACTAGAGTGTAGTGGGCACCTACCGAGGCACCGTTGTCTGCCCTTTCCGTAATGGCATCCTCTTCAACGTAGAGCCTTTCGTATCCAGCAACATTAAGGCGAGCCGTCGCGCCGTCCCCGTCCACAGCAAGCGGCCAGGTGGTTCCTGTAGGAGTACACCAGGGGATCTCCAGAGGAGCGCCGCCTTTGCGGTCTTTCAACTTAAGCCAGGGCTTAATTGAGAGAGTAGCAGCGTCGATGGTGACGCTGGTCCAGGCCCCGGTCCCGCCGGTTGCCGAGAAGTCCACGTAGAGGGCAGGGGCAACGACAGGGGTTCCCGTTGGATCTCCGTATGAGTGGACAATGATTGTGTCCTTGTCTCCGTCCCCATCCAGATCTATTGTGGTGGCCGTAGGATCTTCCGGGTCGACCTTGGCGGCGTTTATGGCGGCTGCGATCTCATCTACTGCCGCTGCTGCGGTAGTAGAGACGACCGTGTTGGAGTAGCCTGTACCAGACGGCATGGCCGTCGCGCTCAGTGTCAGCGTGTACGTCGTCGTGGGATCGAAATCTACGGTACTGATTTGAGCCAGGATAGTAATCCCCTCTGCCTTCAAAACAGGAGAGGCGTGTAGGTAGCAGGATACCGTGTTCTCCAGCGAAATACCCACGTTGGACGAACCTGCCTGGGGGCCGTTTTGGTTGTCGCCACGACTCTGCCCCCTGCGCAGATACCAGTTCGCATCCGGATTTCGCCCGATGGCGAGTTCGGTAGCTTGATTTACGCGAGTGAATTCACTGGCCATGATTAGATCCCATTATGTTGTTAGCGCCTTGCTAAAGTAGGTAGGCCCTCCGGCGAAGCGGGTGTAGTTAGGGGGACTTACGAGGCCCCCCGAGGAAAGGCCGCCAGTGGTATTAAAAGGAGTAACTACGACCGAAAGGGTCTTGGTGGAACCCACACCCATGTCAATACGTACTACGGCCTTACCAGTGCTATCCGTAAGCCCCCACTGTATGTCCTTCGGAGTGCCGCTTGTAATATCGCTTGTCCCGTGCGTTGTAACAGTACATGTCGCCAGCGCGTGTGTGTCCCCTGCGGGTACGCCTGTGCCGCCTAAATCAAAAAACTCTATCTTGAAGGATCTAGTTCCAGTGAGATTATTGCCGTCCCCATCGACCATCTGGACAGTAACGTCCATTAAGGAAGTGGTGGAAAAGGAAGAAACCGCAGTAGTGTGCGCGCGAAAAGGCTTCGCTGCAATAGACGTGGAACGCCATGGTGCTTTGTATCGGAGATCCTTATTGACGGGCGTTGGAACAAAACCCGTCACTCCTCCGGGTACATACAATTCTGCGATGCCGATTGCGTCTGCGGGTATAGCAGGAGATGGCGCAGGGAAGGCCGTCGTCGCGCCCTTTACAATTTCATATGCGCCGTTCCGGGCAATTACCAGATCGTAACGGTCTTGGGTTGGAGTGGGGTCATTCGCATCCGAGGCAAGGACTGTCTCGGCGTATGTATCCCGAAAGCCGCCTACCTCGATGACACCGCCTTTGACTGTAACCTGAAGGCTGGCAGGGGTGTTTTCTACGATGAAGCCCGAGGATGCTGCGATGTCTCCTGAAACAACCCACCCTGGGTTCTGTTCAGGGAACAGGGCCTTATTTGTAAGCTCGTTCAAGGCCCAGTTCATGAAGGCTGCGGGCAGAGGTTCAAAATCCGAAAACCCGCGCTCAATATACTGGTCTGTCGGCTTGGTGATGTCCGCGCTGACATCAGACGCCCAATCGTTGACAGTAGACATTCAGATCCTCTTCTATAGCACGCGGGCGGGGATGCCCGAACCTAGTGGGGCGGTGAACGGGGTCCGGGTCCTGCCCGAAAAACCCAGGTAGGACGACTGTGCTTCCAATAGCACGATGGCCTTTGTTGGGCTAATTCCGCGCATTAGGTCGCCTACTCTACGGGAGTAGTGACGAGGAAGATATGACACTCTAAAGGCCGTTAGTACAAGGCCTTTAGGTTTGAGGATCGGGGATAGCTCTACGGTAGAGGGGGCAGTAGCTGCTTGGTATGTCTGGATCAACGAGTCCCGGTTACCATCAAATCGACGCGCAATCGCGGTCGCGTTTATGAGGTTCCGGTAGTACCGATCATCTAGGCCCTCTCTGGCGACCCCGAACAACAACCCCCATTCGTCCAACTGGAGCCCAGAGGCCACGCTAAACTGCTCGCTGAAGTATGCGTCGTAAACGTCGTCTTCAAGCTGCTGTAGGGATTCTCCCATGGAAAGGAACAGCGCCTCAATGACAGGCTTGGTGCGGAACCAGAACGGAAGCAGATCCCGTATCTTCTGGGCGTGATCTGGTACGTGTTGTATCGGTAGCGTCATGCGAGCGTCACGACGACAGGAGTAGCTGTGGCGGAATCCAGAACAGCACGATCTGCCGCCCCAACGAAGCTGTCGCTGTCGCTATATGCACCAAAAGAGCCGCTACCGGCGGCAAACTCCGCGCTAATGGTCACAGCAGCCCGCCCAACGCCTGTTACGGCAGCGATTGCGCCCACCAGATCGTTCTGTCTGACAGGGTCGCCAGGAAAGCGTCCGTCGAAGTACGAAGACACCACTGCCTTAATGGGATCTGACACCTCTGCCAGGGTGTACGTCGACTCCAGGCTTTCTACCTCTACGTTGATCTTGTGGGCGAAATCCAACACGTACCAAAAACCGACAGTATCTGGGAGCCCGTCTGCGCCCGCGACCTCTCCGATCACCCCGTCCGTGCCGGAGAGGGAGGGGTAGCTGATCGCTGCGGAGGCGTCCTTCCTTGCGTAGATCACAGAAAGTGCCCTCTGCTGCGTCTCAGAGCTGATCGTATTGGGCCAAAGCCAAATTGCCATTCCGCAAGCAGGAACCGTCCGGGTAGATACGGTAATGTCAGTAACCTGATCGTTGAAGACGACGATGGCCTTCTGGACCCCGTCCAGGTTGGTCAGAGAGTCCCGCAAGGCCAAAGGAGAGCGGGACCCCGCACCAAAGGACCCTCGGAGTATTTTGGTGCGGATCTGCGCGTCTGTTTCGGGATCTGTCCCGAGGATGGCCGCAGCCTGGTTGGTTACATCGGACCAACCAGAAACGGAGTCAAACCTCTTGTCGAGAGTGTAGGCCGCTGCGGAGATCGCCCCTAGATCAACAGCCTGTGCGTTGACGGTGTTGGTGCCTGTGGCAGGGATTATAACGTCGTCGGTCGTTTCCCAGAGAGCCTTCCCGTCCTCACCCCCTCCCTGGACTCTGGTTCCTTTCGACAACAGAACATCGTTTGCGCTTGCCAAGGCGGACACCAGCAGCGTCACAGTGGATTGTGTGCCGTTGTCGGGAACAACGCCCGTCAGCGCAGCAAGCTCTCTCAGAAAAGATCCGCTGGCGTTGTTGATCGACCGAGAATCTTGCACACCCGAAACCGCCTCGTCGATCTCCGACAGGCTCAGGGCCACAAGGGTTGCCACCATGTTAACGAACTCGTGACGCTTCCAGCGCGGCGGAGCCTTCCCCAGATCTAAGCACATCTCGTCGAAGCTGGCCTTCAGACGCTCGTACCAATCGAAAGGGGTCCGGGGAATATAACCTTGGGTTGTAAGCGGCATGTTACCTACCTAACGTGATCTGGAGGAGGGGGCTTGTCGTTTTTGACGGCGTGTGTACATATATGTTGGACAGAGGAGATCGAACATGGCACGCAAGAACAAAAAAGGAAAGAAGAAGCTGGATTCTGCCGCTGCAATCAGAGGCATTGAACGTGAAGAGCACTTTGCAGAAGGTCGCCCGTTGAGCGGAAAGGGTGGTTGGAGAGCAGTGCGATCTGTCGCCAAGGACCGAAAGCGGGAGGCTGATCGGTCGGCCTGCCGAGGGCGGCACACCTCAGATTAGTCCTTGACGCGCCAGAAGAAGCGCGCAGCGCCATTCTGACCGACCTGCTCTCTCACGGACAAGGGGATCAAGATCTCCGCAGACGCCCGGAACCTCCGGAAGAGCCCCGCGCCGCTGATGGACAGTGTCTGGCCGGACTGCGTACCGGACAAGGAGAGGCCTGTGATTGCCGGGATAGAGTTTATTAGATCTTTCAACTCCCTCGCGACAGCGGGGACGTTGATCTTCTTCTGTTGAAGAAGCCCGAGCCAGTCCACCCCAAAGCTGGTGTCCAGGGGATACTCTCCTTTCTGTAGGTTAAGCAGATCTGTCGCATGCTGCTGGGCCAATTCGGGGGCGACGTTGTCGTCCACCAAACGGTCCTGCGGATCTAAATCAAAGCTGCTGCCGGTTCTAAGTACATCGGATGCCATGGGATCTCCTAACTGGCCTTGGTGTCGTCTGTGGTTTTGACGGCGGGATTTGAGGGGAAGGTTGCTGAGTAGGTGACGGAAACCGGGCTGCCGGTGCCGGTGTCGGCGGACTTCCCACTGTCAATGTAGGATTTTACCCCCGCAGCGAAGGTGTTCAGCTGCTCCTGGAGCCCATCGGATTCGCCTCCGTCCATCACCAATGTCTCCGCGCTTTTTGGGTCCGAACCCAAGACTACCTTTTCAGATATGATCGCGTAGTCTGAGTTGTTTATGTCCGCTGGGGCGTTTCCTAGCATTACCGGAAAGGCGACTGCGTCTTCCAGCGCGTGCATTCTATGATCTTGAGGCTCTATTGGGTCAGACTGGTCTGTATTAAGAAGCTCTTCCATGGAGAACATGGAGAAGCGGACCTCAACGAGATCTCCCTGCTCTAACCGCATGTAGACCTCCGCTTTTCCAGACCGCCCCGACGCAACAGGAACGGAGGGAAGGATGGGAAGCTCCCGGTAGATGATGCCCGAGTTGTCCGCCTTGACTACGGCGCGCTTAACCAGGGGCTGAACGTCCACCGTGTAGTCGTCGTTCACGACAGAGACTTTGCCGATCAAAGACGTGTGGACATACCGAAGCTCCTCTCGGACCACTTTACGGATGAATTGTAGTAAGGAACCTGAACCGGGCATTTTGACCTCTGCTGGGGGTGTTGTCTTTGAGGGGAGTCCTACGCGCCCTCATAATCATCTACCACGCCCGTGCCGGCAGACGTGTCATCGGCGTAAGGGTCCGACGTTGCGTAGGGGTCTTCCTCTTGTGAGACTCCGTACTCCTCGTCGGTGTACGGAGACTCCCCTGGTGCGCCTTCTTTAGCGTCCTGTAGCGCCTGTTGGGCCATGAGGCCGCGCATGTTGCTGAGGGGGACGGCTGTCGGAGCGGACTTGTTCGCCTCGCCAGACTTGGGTGTGTGTCCAATGAGATCTACATAGAAGTCGTTGGTCCAGGTAGACCCTTTGAATTGGACCTCTTTTGCGATCATCACGACAGTGACTTTTTCTCCTGCGTAGGGATCGAAGTACTTCACCTGAAAACGCCGGCCCACTCTCATGTCCGGCAACATCAGACCCCTGACGGTCAGTCCTTTCTCCGTCTCTACGGGCTGACCAATGAGCGTTCCGTTTTCGGAAGAGAGGACGGGGACACTCTCCGTCCCTTCCGGGATACCCACCCCGCTTTGGAGGAAATGAA
>Ga0098061_1000115_pt1 | contig 32452 bp, 16 predicted proteins | sample 22_taG_FD_92579 | JGI IMG/M metagenome (GOLD analysis project Ga0098061, IMG submission 92579) | Marine viral communities from the Subarctic Pacific Ocean - 22_ETSP_OMZ_AT15343 metaG | ecosystem: Environmental > Aquatic > Marine > Oceanic | place: Subarctic Pacific Ocean | collected 2015-01-20
CCATCATCGCCATCGCCTTCGCCTTCTCCCTCGCCCTCACCTTCGCCTTCTCCCTCGCCCTCACCTTCGCCTTCGTCGCCTTCGCCTTCGCCTTCGTCGCCTTCGCCTTCGCCTTCGTCGCCTTCGCCTTCGCCTTCGTCGCCTTCGCCTTCGCCGCCTTCGCCGGGGCCGCCTTCGCCGCCTTCGCCTTCGTCGCATATCGCGCCACACTCACAACCGAAACAATAACAACAGCAGTCACACGAGGGTGGATCGCAAGAAGAGGGATCAGGGCACTCTGGAATAACATTACCCTGACATTCAAAACAAGTTGCACCCCCATCCAGAACTAAATCCCCGTGCTGCTTGCCATCACATAGTTCCTGCTCGATACACCAAGTATGCCATCCAGCCCAGCAACCACCGGCATCCTCACATGTCACTGGATCAGTCGCTACCACACAATGGACTGGGTCTTCAGTAAAAATATCACAACCGCAACACGCACCGAATCCTCCTGTTGGATGGTCAAAACATCTACCATCACCAGGACAATTACACTTTTGATATTGTTTATATATTCCTCCATCATTTACACATTCGTCTTCGTTTTCTAGCGAAGATCCTGTACCCACAGGCACACAATCCTCATCCCAATAACAACAAGAATGCACATAAGGATCCAATTCACACAATTCACACATACCCCCATCTTCAAAGTTTGTCCAAGTGGGATCAGACCAGGATGGATATTTGCCCCCCAAAGCATACGACGTACAATTAGTTTGAATTGCCTGCGATCCACTATCTTCACAATAATCATTATCAGCAAACGGGGAAGATGGAATCGAACAAGACCCTCTAGCACCCAATCCGCGTTGTCCAAAAGATTTAACAGAACATGAAAGTTCAGACGCAAACGGAGTAAGCCATTCGTTTACGGAATCATAATAATAATGTAAGCCATCTGTTTCTGTAGCAATTGTTGATGATATTAATGCATTAGCAGGAAGGTTATTTACAGACAACGACACATATATTCCCAAAGTTGGCAATGAAGCAGCACCACTGAGATAATCAACAATATCCCCGTCAGTTTCTTCCCCATCTGAAAATAGTATCACTAGTACGTTCTTTCCCGCATCATAATACTCTTCAGCAAGTGCATTAACATGTTGTATTACTTCAACATAATTAGTATTATCGTCAACTTCCTCCTCATTACTTCCATTTTCCCACTCATCGGACACTACGCTCTGAGCCTCAGTCCAATCATCACCCTCGTAAATTGTACCAGGAGAGGGAAACTTTCCAAAACTAACAACACTTATTGTTCCATGATATCTATCATATGACATGCTATCAAGTGGATATTCGAAAGTTTCATTTCTAAATGTGTTTATAACATTGATAACACTTTTTGATATCTGGTTACTACCAACAAGTGGACCTCCATATTCTGTTGTTTTTACACTAGGACTTTCATCCATTACTAAGATTATATGTTTGAAACAATTTACCCCGATGCCCTTCTTCCTACAACAAGAACCGTCAGGAAATCCACACGGGTTGTCCTCACAAGAAGTATTATCTCCATGATACACACCACCAGAAGTTTCACATCCTGATTCTGTCATAAGACAACACTCATAATTTATACAGCAAGAACCATATGTTACATTGTTACATGTATCATCTCCAAATTCACAATCAGTATCTGGTCCAAGAAACACACCATCAGCATCGCAACAAGTCACAATATCAGTAACTTCGCAAGGTCCACCAGGGGAAGATGTGCAACATGCACCAATACCACACATAGTTGTGGGATCAGAACAACGTGTCCCATCACCAAAATAGATGTTATTCACATTACATTCACTACAATCCTCACAACCATTTTGTGTTGAATGGTAACAAGATCCATTTGGTTCACAACATGCACCAAAGGCGTCGAGATCTTCACACAATAACCCATACCCACAAGAAGTTTGATCACCTCTATAAAAACCATCAACAGCAATACATTGTTCTTCTAACATAACGGAACAAGTACCATCAAACATACAACAAGCACCCAATGGTTCAAGAAATTCTGGTTGATCACAGCAGCATTCCCAACATGTTCCATCTGCAAGAACAATTGTTGCCGAAGATTGCTGATGATTACATCGCAGTGATTCATCATCACATATGGAATCACCCACCAATTCATCAGGAACACATACACTTCCACAACCATTCCAGCAAGCATCTAGATAGTTTAATTCATCATCTTTGATGGCATCACAATCATTAAATGTTAAGTTTTCCATACAAAAGAAAGTTGCATCTAAATTTTGAACACAACATGCACCAACACAACTGTTTTTATTAGAACACACCCCAATATCACAGTGAGAATAGTCTTCACCATCAATGGGACAACAACCGGGTGGCTCTTTGTCAGGCGGGCACCACCCCATACAGTCGCATTCGTTACCATCCGTACAATTTCCAGCAAGTAGAGTCCATCCGAGACAAGAATACGCCCCCTCATCGTTGCATGGTGGTATTTCACCATTACCACATTTTCCATTAGTATCTAATGTTCCTCCAACAGTCCCATCTGCAAATATACAATTATAAGGACTATAGCGTCCTGTAAGTGGATGTGGTCCAGCACATTTAGATCCATCTCCCCACCAAACACCAGAAGATCCATCTTCTGAATACATCATCTGACACATTTGAGAAGAAGTTTCATAACAAACTTCATCTAAACAACATGCACCCGGTATAATCTCAGAACAACAATTGACATTTTCTGTGTCACTACATGGATAAGGATGGAAATTTCCGTTCTCAAACGCACACTGATCTTCTGATAGACTATAACAAAAACCACTAATACAGCATGCACCATGTTCATCACACGAATTGGGACATCCTCCCGACTCTTCTACCTGCCGACAAGTTTGGTTTTCTATAAAAAACCCACCAAAAGTATCACAATTTTCTTCAGAACCTTCCACACAAATTTCATTCACACAACAAGAACCCGAAACATAACAATCTGGTCCTTCTGGCCTGTTAATACACGGAAGATTATTGAATTTGCCGCCAATTGATTCGCAATAATTGAATGTCGTGTAATCTATACAATTTGGATGATCGTCGTTGTCCATCCCCTGTTCTTCGCAAAAACAGCATGAGCCTATTTCGGACATCACATTCCCAGATGTCATACCAAAACAAATCTTATCAAATTCATGTCTTTCGTTTACAGGTGAGGACCAATGCTGCCCAAGATCAAACCCACTTTCTATACAAGTTTGATTATCATCAAAAGTAAAACGTGTGAAGGGGACCGAAGAACCTTCAGGCATAACTGGATATATTGCAGTTGATGGGTTCTGTGGATCTATATTCCCAATTAATATATTGTTGTTTGTAAAATATTCTTCTCTGTGTGATATTATTCTAGAAAGAAGATGATCATTATCATTGTCCCAATGTGTGTTTAATGCACCGGATGCCGACATTCCAGAAAGTTGAAGCAATTCTCCCGTATTTCCTAAAGAAGAATAATTTCCCGGTATTTCACCCACTATATAAACACTATTAGCGTCTGAACTAATACCAACAACATTACCACTAACGGTTAAGGTATCAAAATACGCTGTTATACCATCTTTATAATTAAATATGTTTGCATATTCATAATCAAGTGGATCAGTATTATTGCGTATTGTATAATTACCTGCTGTATCTCCGGTAGGACCACGAAAACCAGTAACACCCATTATCGAATCATCGAACATTTTAAAATCAATTCTATTAGGATCTACACCATATGCCATCAATATAGAACCAACACGACCATTAGTTGGTGAAATCCATCCTGGCATTCCTATCAATACATCTGTTCCGTTCGTCTCAACAGATGTTCCCGCTAGGCACCCCCTATCCAGACATGTTCCAATTTCTCCATTATCATCCTCCGACACAGGCATATCTAAAATCTTTCCACCATATTCAAAAAATTTAGTTTCGTCGTTATATTGATAAACATATACTTTTGAATTGGAATGTTTCGTTTGTCCTTCATAGTCCTCACATGTATTGACTGGTCCGCCATTATCGCCATAATTGTCACAATTTAAAGGAGGCGGATACCAATCACCACCTATAATTTCACAATCCGAGCATTCCCAGTCTGCGCATTTGCCGCCATTATAAACACAAGTTCCTATGGGTGCGGATTCCTCATACCTTCCTCCTAGTGCGCCAATAGTTAAAATGTTATTGCGCAACCCAACCCCATGCCCAAAGGAAGACATCATTTCAGGTTCAGGATTTTGAATTTTTTGAATTCTTGACCAAACACCCGATGTATCTCGTTTCCAAACGTACACCACCCCATCCCATCGAGGCGGTGATTGAGGATAATCCGCATGGTTTTCGGGGTGGTTCCCAGAAACAACAAAATCACCATCTACACACACGTTCATCCCAAGTTGCCCAGACACGCCACCGCCTAATTCATAATTATCACCACCATCGACAAATACTCTTGTCCACACACCTCCAATTTCTTCCCAAATAGAAACCCAACCAGAATAACAAATTGGACCATATCCGGGTATTGGATCATCGACACAATTTGTATTTGCAGAAGACCAATGGGAACCAAGAGCGAGTACACGAGCAGAAGAATCCCAATTTATATCTCCGCCCATGAGTCGAAAGGGGTTTGAACAACCAGAAATACCACTTATTTCATCATACGACCCGTAGTGTGGAAATGCTGTCCTGTTTCTTGTCCACGATACCCCGTCATCGATGCTTTTATAATGATAAAGGATAGTTTCATAGTTGTCATACACGGAGGTTGGTGTATGATTGGCAAGGAAAAACAAATTTTCATTATCCAGTGCCAATACAATCCATGCAACTGCTTGAGCATCAATTTGAGCATCATCTGGTATTATTCTTGTTTCTGTCCATATGTCCGACGAATAATCATACTTGAACACATATACTGCACCAGTATTATCACCTGTAGCACCCCCATCATCCAAAGGTGCGGCACCCGCAACCAAAACATCTTTATTGCTAAACTCATATGCTTTAGGATGGATGGCGAACCAACCAATGCAATCTTCACCTTGTGACGGAGACAACATTGTCATATATTCCCACACACCATCTATATTCTTCGTGTATGCATATATCGCACCTTTACCCCCGTCTGCAAAGTTCGAACCAACAAACATATAATTATCAACTATATACGAATGGGATTTGCCTACCACGCCTCTGGTTGGTCCCATCGCACTTCCTGTCAATCCATCTTGGTCAGGTTCTTGATGTTCACCACCACAGCCCAGTTCAAAATCATCAACACCGCCAGTAATAAATTGAAAAACCATACAATCATCTGACCACGGCAAATCACATGGCGCGCCAACAATATAATTTCCTGTAGGTCCAACATTGCCTATATTTCCAGTATATCCACCAGTGACGGGGCCACCAGGACCAGTAATACCAACAGGACCGGTAGGCCCAGTAATTCCCAATAGGTTTCTCTGATCCCTTCTTGAGTATATTCTACTTGATCCGTAAATCGGCATTATTGATTAATTCCTTTGTCAGAATCTCTAAGTACTTTTGGAAGATCCCATAATTTATTTATTGAATTTTTCCCATCCAAACGAATAATTCTTATAGGTCTTATTTGGTGTTTGGTTTCTGTTCTATTCTTTTTTCCATCCAAAAAATCTTGTCGATTTCCATTCACATCAAACTTTATTGCCCATGACAAAGATCCGGGTTTTGTATTAGTAAGTTGCGTTCCCGAAACAATTCCTTCACCAACACCAGCAGTGAATCCCTTTGTTTCATCAAAAGCACCAGTTGATGACCAATACCAATCATCAAACGGAACTCCTTTTTCATTCGCAATAAGGTGGGAATTAAGATTAAAACCATATGGCGATTTTGTTATACAATTTGCCGCAATAAAAGACAATTCGTCATGACTAGGAATATACCAAGAAGAAACACCGGGTGGATTTCCTCCTATCGAACCACTATCACCACCAGTTCCAGACAACGCATCGTCAAAAAGTCTAACTGCACGAAAGGCGGAAATGTTTGGGGGCGACAACAAAGGACCAAATTGAGCCGGTGTATAATTATCATTTGAATCTGTGTATTTCATATACAAAGCATTGTCAGCACTAATTGCACGAATGTTGTTATATAATCCCCAATTTCTTTTCCAAAAACCATGTGCTGTTTGGTTGGGAGAATATAGTGTTTTTTCTATTCCACCACTACCAAACACCCTCGCACTTACACACGAATTGAATGTATTTATTGGAATATTGTTCAGTGATGTATTACCAACAGATTCGTTGTACCAATAGCCCTCACGAATTTTAAATTTTTCCTTGTATTCCGAATTTAAATCGTCGTATTTATGAGTGTTTTGGTTGTATATTGGTCCCCAAGAACTTCCGTAATTTCCCCAATAAAACTCTGTTTCTGCATCTGGGACATCTATCACATTAACAACTTCTCTATCACCTGTTATTGATATGGGAGATAGTGAAGTAATAATATAATACGCATCATCTATATTTTCCATCGATTGCTTTGGGCAAGGGCCATCTGAAGTACATCCATACCCATGATGATCATATTTAGAACGGTATCTACCGCAATTTAGTCCAACATCTGCTGTTGAGCCCACTGCTCCTATCATTAATTCATCCCAGTCAGAAAATTGAGACTTACCGAAACTATTAGAACCAACCAACCAAGAATTCATAGGTCGATAAAGTCCAACCACCATACCACCAGCAAACAAATCTCCTGGTTGAAGATCCAATGAAGACACTTCATAATCCATATTACCAATATTTGTATGACACTTGATTTGGTCACATGAAATTCCATGTCCAGCATAATAACCAGCATTACTTAAACAATTCTCTCCAGACATAATAGAACAAGTAGATCCACTACAACAAGCACCAGTCCCACCCGAACACATTTCAATGCCGTTATAAGAAACACAAGGAACACCAGCACCTAAAAATGTTCCATTTTTATTCCTACAATCTTCGTTTGTTAAATATTCACACATTCCATTACCAGCACAACATGCCCCCACCCCCTTGGACGACATACTGCAATCTATTTCTTCACAGGAACCTCCACTTCCACCAAACACAGTTGAAACCTTTAATAATTTTCGTAATGATATACACTCGTTTACAGATAAGTTTTCAAAACATTTTACTTGATCGATGTCTTGATAGTGAACGCAACATGGACCTTCCGAGTAACAAGATCCTGTAATCCCCCCACCGAAAGTTGATCCACAAGTAGAACCATTTCCAAAATAATATCCATAACAAAGATTTTCAGTAGTATGAACACATACGTCATCACCCAGACAACAAGCACCAGTGCTTCCTGTTATTCCAAATTCATTTTTTTCTATTCCCGGATAGTCCATAACATTTTCTCTATAACGACTATTTCTACCACCCACACCCGCAGGCATAGACATATAGCCACCACTATTTTGGTTGCATTCAAATGCCAATGTAACTCCTTTTGCGGAAGACGATTCCCACTGAACCACATTGCCGTACCATGAATATCCATTCGGACAAAATTCATATACCTCATCACCATCCATATCTTCTGGTGTACATGGAAGCCAAAAGAAATTAAAAATATCAGTTCCGCCGCTAAAACAAGGTTGTTTTTTGAAAGGCCAAATTACATTCGTAAATCGATAGTCATGGTTCTTCGAATTTGTTGCGTAATTAACAATAAGTGTGAATGCTTTACTAATTTTGTTATAACCGGATATATTGTTTCCAGTATAACCAAAACCTGCATCTTGAATGTTAACAATAGCAGCAGCAGTGGCTCCATTATCAGGCACTCCAGATACTTGAGACATATCTAATTTAAAGAGTTTTGCTTCGTTTGGATTTATATAACCTTCATAATGCACATCGGCACCTGGATTGACTTGATAAAAATCGGCTGTACCTGCATTTTGCTCGTCCGCTTCTATTACTGTTAAATACTTAGAGCGTTCTTTAAAATCTCGAACAGAAACATTAATTGCATTTTGATATTGGTCATATGTTGTTCCTGTGATTCCATAAAACGAAATAGGATCGCCAGTGAAACCTCCAAGTTGACCAGTGCTTCCTAATACAGCATTGAAATAACCACTTTCTCCAATATCATAATGAATATTTATTGTGTTCAATAAAGAATCTTGAGTTAATGTTAAATAATCAGCAGATGCCCCTTCTCCTATTATTTTAATAGAACGAAGTGTTATCTCGTTATATTCAGGTCTTGTTGCAAACACAGTTGCACCAACACCCACATTTTTACCATCAATATAAAGTTTATACCCACCCGTAGGACCAAATATATCCGTTGGTGTTATATAATCAAATGTAGTACCATCTTCCCGTTCAAAAATAGTTAATAGTTTACCACCAGTAACATACATTGATATGATGGCATCTCCCGTGTTCCCGGTTGGTCCAGTCGGACCTTCTCCTGTAGGCCCAGTTGGTCCAGCAGGCCCAGCAGGTCCAGTTGGTCCAGTACCACCTGCTGTCACACCACCATCTATTGGTCTGTAATAACTGCTTCCGATTATTGTCATATTATAATCTCATCTTCTGTTTACTTATTGTTGATTTGAGAAAAAGAAGTTGATGCGTTCAGAACTTTTCGTTCCAACACATTCAATGAATTTTTCATATCATTTAAAAGTCCTGCAATATCGGAAACCGTTACTGATGCATTTTCAAGAAGAAGTTCTTCGCGTACTATCAGTTTAGAAAGTGTCATTTCTTCAACAAGAGTCACAGCCATCCCCGCCGCCCCGTCTGGTGGTGCATACATTATAGGAATTTCTGGGATAGAAAAAACTTTACCTGTAAATGAAGTGAAACTGCTATTCATGTGTGTTCGAGCATATCTTGGAAGCATGCAAGCAGTAATAACAGAACTTGAAATTGTATATGATGTATTATCAATTCGAATAAAATTAGAAGCATCAACATTTTGTTTCAAATTGCCATGTAGCCATAGCGTGTTATTAACATTATCTGCTACCACAATTGTCCACTCGCCAGTTATATTTCCGAGGGAATCTTTTTGAACAACTTTCTTTCCTACCATCGACGAATAATCCATATACGAAGAAACAACACACTTAATTCGGCTCCCTGCTGATTTAATTATTTGACATGATTCGTTATATGTTCGTCCCTCATAATCGGAAGCATATAAATCCAGGGGTGATATTGGAAGAAATGTTTTTTTATCTGTTCGATGCCAATCCTTTCCTAAACTATTGTTTAGTTCATCCTCGTTAAAATTAAAAACCATCTTTTTTGCACCCACTGGTTCTGTGAATGTTTCTTCGGCAACAGCATTTCCACCAATTTGGTATCCAATGTAGTTAACCACATTAGCATTAAAAATACCATCTGATGCAACTTGAAGAACTGGTTTTGCGATTGTGGTTGGTTCATTCGGAGCAAGATTTTGGATATACCCAGCAGTAACTTCACTGAGAAAATAAATATCGTTCCCGCCAGAAGCCCCTAACGCCCCCTGGACAGGATCAATGTGTGTTGCATTAGTAAATCTGTCAGCCGGATAAATAATTTGGCCACATAATACAACATCTATCACATTGTTTACCGAATCAGCAGTCTCAATCACGCCCACAACTTCAGAGTTTTCTGAATTGTTTCCCTGCGACTTCACATATAGATTAGTACTCGTGTTATACCGAATGACATCACCAGCAGTGACTCCATCCATAGCGGTGGCTCCTAACGATCCAGGTCCAAACCCACCAGAAACACCATCAATAGGAATAGTCATCAACAAACGTGACCCACTCCTGGTAATATTATTGACGTTAATATTACCGCTTAAATTTGAACTAGTATTACAACTTGACATATAAACTTACTCCGGTTTAGGTTTATGTAGGTTACACATTAGGCATGTTATCATTTAAATCAGCGTCTGCAACATAGTGAAAAGAAATGCTGTCAAATAATACTCCACCAGCAGCAACAATCACGCGCATTCCGTTTTTGTTCCATACATCAGTATTGATAGTAGTAGCACCAACAGAAACAATTCTTGGTTCATTATTATATCCTCGTGTACCACTACACCTTAATAGATTTCTGTTTGCTGTTCTATTATATGCATCTCCTGTGTATCCACCTTTGGGAGAATAAAACGTTATATTTGGTGTATCTCGCATTGGAATGGGGAACCGATGGTATAAATCTTTATTAGGCGTAACCAAAAAATCAACAACCGTAACATCAGGTCGTGTTACATCAAACATTGTTTCAGTAGCATTTTTCTGGTCCACGCTATAACTTCTTTGATAATATCTTCTACAACGATCCAGTTCATCTTCTACTACAACCGAATCGTTGGTTGTTGCTACTAATCCTCTTTCCAGTTTTACCATTGCTAAATTAAAGGCTCCAGACGTGTAGGAGCCGCTTATTGTGCTGTCGAAACCAATTCCTAAATAATGTTTTCCTGTGGGCGTTGTTTCGATGTTTGGAACAGTAAAAGAAACTTCATATTTGCGCCACAATGATCCCAAAGAAACAACAACAGGGAAAGTAGTATATAAATTTGATCCATCATACTGGTTAACAACAACGCCCAACATCGATTCACCAGCATCTTCTTGCCGTCCCCAAAAAGATAGTGTTACGTCCTCGTTTCTTAGAGAACGAACATCTTCAATTCTGTTTTCAATATAAACAAAATCCCCATTAGTTGGTAAAGTTATTGGATTTGTAATCCTAACATAATGTTGGGGTTTTCCAGAAACTTCAGTTTGATTAGAGGTAAAATTTTGCCTCTGAATTGTATAAGCCCCTGCTACACCACCACCACCAGAAACACCATCAATCCGTACCCACTTATCAGCAAAATATGTCGTTCCAGTAGCACCATAAACAGAATCAACACCTATTCCTCTTTGCCATATATCAAAATTACCGTTGATTAAAAGGTTTTCATTAACAGCACTGCCGTATGTTACTCCAGTAGAAGTTGACCTATATGCCCAATTTCTTCCACCACCTCCCGCCGCGATTGCGTTTCCGCCACCACCTCCCCCCGCGATTTCGCCACCGCCACCACCTCCGTTATGGTTTTGATTGATGATTATTCCGCGATATGGTCCAACTCCAGTTCCACTTGTAGACCAAGATATTGCAAACGGTTTGGATGGTTCTCCTGGGTACTCACTTGTAAGTTTACCATCATCACCAACATATAACAAACCTTCCACATTGCCACATGGAATATTGTCCACAAAACCACTACTTATCAACTGAATATATTCTTGACTATCCACCTCATACGGATCCGTGGTACACAACCCAACAGAATTGCCTATAAATTGGTTGTTGCTTATGTTGGCTGTAAACCAACCCTCGTTATTGTGTCCCTCGCCAGGCTTATAACCAACAACATCGCCTCTTGCTAACGTTGTTCCTGCTGCAACATTAACTATAAATTGATTATTGTCTATGCCCCCAGTACCACCCGTACCAGAACCTTGCAACAACTGACCCCTATAATTCATAACATAAGCAACATCTGATGTAACGCCCACCATAACTGGTTTAGACACATGACCACCTATTGATGGTTCTATCGGTGTTATTTCGCCGCTGATTCCGGGACTTAGGAAGTAAACAGATCCACCTGTTAATCCATCATGCGCACCAATAACATTACTAAAATCTCCTGAAATTTTCCCAGCAAGAGTAAGTTCAACATAAGTGTTTGCATCTGTATATGGTGGGACTGAAGGATACACCACATCTGAAACTATACCCACAACTTCTGCCCCACATGCATTGTTGGCCTGTGCTAATTGATAATTGCCTTCACTATTCACCACGACAGGATTGCCCAATGTAAATCCTCTTGTGCCTGTTATCCCCCCCACCCCATCACTAGACCACGGATTAATTCTTTTTGTTATTGTAGGAAGTTCAACCCGAGTTAAATCATAATGCAATTCACCATTGATTGTAACATCATCGTTGAATGTGATTCCCTGTGGTATTACCTCCGCTATTGAACATCTAAAAACTCCTGATGCTAAATCTGGCCCTGACGTTTCGCCGCCTACTGGATCATTGGGTGCCGTCGTTCCTAGTGTAAACACAATACCATTCCCCGAAACGCCATTGTATATGACCTCTTGGTTTAATTTATTCACTATAAGTGTATTATAGTGACTAACCCAATCTGCAAACGTTGTTGTTTCAGTCAGATAGGGTATTTGATATAGGTTATCTTCTGTTCCTCGTTCTTCAAAATCTACCATATGTTAATCTCTTTTTTTTTGAAAATATGTATAAAATACCTCAAAACTAAATGTTCGCAATTTCTCTGTATATGAGCAAATTATTCATGTATCTTAGTGTTTTTCTTGCTGGGTTTAGGGTACACACTAAACTAAGTTCTTCTCTTGCTGCAAAATCTGAATCTTCAGAATTATGATCGCCCCAATCACCACCACTCACATCTACAAAATTTGCGCCTATAACTTCTATTGCATATCGGCTGGCCCCACACGCAACATCGTTCGGAATGCCCCCATTGGCATTATCTGCTAAAGTGGGATCACAATTTAAATCTGCATCTTCCTGACAACAACTATAATATTTAGAAACAATTGTAAACCCCATCGGAATTTCTTTATCCTCATCACTATCATTAATCGATAATGTATATAATGGTGTGTCGGGTTTTATACCGTCCAAATATACCCAATGTTTCATACCACTAATTGGAACACCGCTATTATCTTCGGGGGGTTCACCTATCGTCCCATCCCACCACCCACCAACTTCAACCAACCACCAACCTGGCCAAAACGAAACTTCATATCTTGGAACAGGTAAAGAAAATTTCTGCACAGTTACAGGAAATTTATTAAAATTATCCCCCGACTGAAAAGAACAATGAAACGGATGTAACGGACATGAGCCACGCCACCCAGGAGCAGTGATGGCATATTGGCTATTATGGATAGTTTGTCCATTGTTTATGTATCCTCCAACTCCTATTCCGGTATTTGGAACATCGATAGGTGCTGTTAGACTACCCCCCGAAACACTATCTGAGTCCCATGCGCCCCAATGTGTTCCTAACCCCGAAGAAATCCAATTGTGCATCATCGTTATAGACAAAGTTAATTGCATTTGAAAGTGTTCTTGAATTTCGTTCAATTCTGATGCCTGTAAAGCAAACCCTGGTCTGAATGCCAACATTTGATATTTTTTAGTATTGGATGCATTATCGCCTATATGATCGGTCGAATTAACATCCAGTTCTTGATCTTCTACCCGACTAAAATATGGAGCAGGTGATAGCGGAAAGGAACCAATTGAGCCGCCGGTATGGAATGGTAATGTATTATAAGGCATTATATCTCTTTCTTATCTAATCTGACGGACCCAAATAAATCTGAAATCGCCAGGTTTTCGTCGAAATGTTGGGGTGTACAGTAGTATCTATGGCAGTTTTTTCTAGGTGATGAACAACAGATTTAGTAGAAACAATCGAAGTCTCCGCATCTGTTGTTGGTCGTGTAACGTTTGAAATGGTCCAAGGATTGTCATTACCATCGGTAAACGAAACTCCCTCAACATATCTTTCGGGAGATGCAGAAGAAATCTCAAATATGCCAGTGGTGTTACTTGTTGGTTTAAATTTTTTGATCCTATCATCTAATGTGGTGTTTGTGAATGGGTTTTCATTATCAAAAGTAATCTTTGTACTTGACTCAGTTTCATACGTGAGAGATGATAGCGGTGATGGGGTGAATGCCGCTATAGCGGAGGAAAGGTTCAGCACCTTTGATTGTAGTGGAGCATATCCAGAAAATATATTCATACCATTTTCATCAAATATTTCTTGAAGACTCCATTGATTAAAATTGGTTTGAATTGTCTCGCTAGATTCAATGTCACTTCTTTTTATAATTTTTGAAATTAACATTCCCGTAGTGAACATTCTATCAAGGTTTGCTAAAAACCCGCCCATAGGAATCAATTCTACTCTAAGAGAATTAATACTAATTGAAGGAAACATTGCATTCCATATTTCTTCGTTTATTTCTGCCGAAACATAACCCTGACCAGGATCTGATGGAAATTTTATTCCATCTATCATCACATTATTATTAAAATCTTTAACCGTTGATATTTCAATTTTTGCTTCTCGTCCCGAAACAGCCAGGTTTCCCTTTAACGGAACATATAAAGTTTGATCTTTATACGAATCCGAAACCCGGCGTGCTTCTTCGCTATAACCAACTAAATCTATCCAAACACAAGCCACCCCTCCAGAAAGTTCTTTGCTATTAATTTTTTCTAACTTTGCATTCTGCCACGAAGATAAAGACGAAGAAAGATTTGTGTCGTTTAGTATCTTTTCATAATAACTTTCATTCGTCAGGTCTATACTACACGAACAAACTCCACAATCAGAAGACGTTTCTGAATCACAAGATAAACACCCTGCTGTTGCACCCACTACTACCCTATGAAAGACGTAATCCATCTCTAATTTGTTCGCAAGTTCAACACAATGATGACATTGGGTTTCAAAACATCCATACAAATCTCCTGCGTCCGACGTATATCCTGTTATAGGGCTGTATTCAAAATTTGTATGATAGATACAACACGAACCACATTTGCTTTGATTCCCAGGTCCACATTTGTTGGAAACTTCAGTTTCTGTACTATTGTAAGAATCAATTTTTTTCCTTTCACTCCCCCGGGCCAGGTTCGGCTTTATTGAAATTATTGGAATGTAATTATTGTTTGTTTCAGATAACGTATCCGGTAAACTTTGCACACACACATATGCAAAATTCTTATCGGGTGTGAAAGCAATGTGTCCCGATGTGTCTGTTAACATGTGACTTGGAATATTAGAACCTGCTAAGTCAATCCGATTGTTGGTAGCACAATTCGATAATATTAAATACAAAAATCCATTATAAGACCATAGCGGCCAATTATTCTCATTATATACACCATATGGCAGAGAAGAATACGAACCAGGACTACATCCTATTTTCCATCTACTATCAACACCACTTGGAACCTTAACAACTTTAAAAAAGTTGTTGGATGTTAATCTAAATGCAAGGCTTGAATTTACAAGAGCCTCTGAGTTCGAATTAACAGAATTTGTAGGTGTTGCAATACTATTACCAAGAACCAAAGCAATATTTTTATACAAAAGATTGTCGTATAAAGATGATGATATAATTGATGTTTGTTTTAAATTAGACATTTATTATTCCTTAACAACTTGTCGGTTCTCCAGGAGCAGTACATCCTGTAATGCCCAAATTCAAACTATATTCTAGAGGACAAAGATACAACATGTTTCCTATATCTATATTATTAAATGGGTACTGCGACTCATCTCCTGTAATTCCTTCTGACCATTCTGGGTATGTGTAGGTTGGCATGTTGTATGGTAAGACTATTCCACCAGTTCCAAGTCTTGCCCACGCATCCCCATACGTCCACCCAGTCATCCCCCCAAGATTTGATTCAGAAACACCATAAAACATTGCGGTGGGACCATCAAATATAGTGGACCAACCATCCCCAGACACAGTACATCCCGAACATACATTTTTACTAGCCCCGTCATTCAGTCGATATGCAAAATAATTACCAATCACGGGAGTTTCACACTCATCAACTTCTGGGTCGTAATCATCTGGGGGTATATAATCCTTTATGGTCATTTCTAAAAATGCTTTAATTCCTACAGGATGCAACATATCCATGAGAGCCTCTTGATAAATTGGCAGTCCCGAATCTGGATCTATGTCGCTCTCTGTCATTAACACATATGAATAATCCTGGTAAAATTCACTATCTTGTAGGATATGACCGTTTAGATAACTTCCCCCAAGATGAAGAAGATTTGGTAGACTTCCATAATCACCAGTTTCTCCTTGATAACCACTCCACCCATAATGCTCAAATCTACCCCCATTCAACCGAAATATTTTTATTTTGGGATACTCTAAAGAAACAGAAGGTATTGTGTTTGGTTTTTCGGATTCGAATCCGCCGGATTCTTCTGATGTATTATACAATGAATTAAAAAAGTAAAAATATGCCTCTTCATTGCTTTTTCGTTGATATAAATCTCGACGAATGTTTGTTATAAAAACTTTTATGTTATCTGCATTGTCTTCATTAATCTGTTGTGTAGGAAAACTCGGAGCATATGTAAACACAAAATGCTTTAACATTTCTACAGAAGTTTGTTTTATGTCCAACAACTCCCGTAACCCAACTGTGTTATATGCGGTCTTGTTTAATTTGTATCCACTGTTATTATATAACCAATTATAATACGTTTGTATAAACAAAGAAGTAACATTAGTAGACCCCGCACTCCTATCGAGCATCCACATAGGAAATAAATGGTCTATGTTTATGGAATGTGCGTTATCAAGAATATCCTGAAAATTAGGCAACTCTTGTCCCAAGATAAGCATTCTATAGTTCGTATTTTGGTCAGAATTTTTGAATATAGATCCATAAAGAGACATAAATTTTCCCTTATACCGCTACAAGGTTTATATCAAGGGATTGAAGTTTAAGAAACATATTTTCCTTCGCTTTGAATTTTGCTTGCTCCGGTACAACATGAATATCAAATTCTTCAGACGATATATTAGGATTTAATATAACCTTTCCAGAAAGAGGGTAATACTTACCGGCAATTGCTACCACAGTATCAACTTGATTATTCCAATAATAATATGCAACAATAACTTGATATTCGTCGCCAACCAAAGTATCACGAACCCTAAGTCTAATTAATCTACTATCACCCATCGGCACATCCACATCTAATGATGAATGTGCTACAAATTCATCTGAAGATAAACTCCCCGCAATTAGAGGATTTTTAAATTCATGTAGTACAGGCATAGTGTTTGTGGGGTCTATTTTTTTAGATATGGTTAAACTAATATCATTAGTGTTTGCATTCAACGAAGAATCAATTAAATTAATTTGATTTACCAAACTAGAAATGCTAATTTCAGAATCAAACATATTTGGATAATGATCCTTTATTTTTTCATTTATTATACCAGATAAAACTTCTTCACTTAAGTTTGTTTGCATGGGATCATACGATACATTTCCAACACATTTGAACCCATAATCAAACGAAGACATGTATTCGGGTAATATACTAACACATGTTTTCTTTTCAAGAATTGCAATTGCATCTGCTGGTGCTGTAAAATCACTATCATAATTCTCTGACAAAGAAACAAAAACTCTACCATACCGAGGAGGATCCATCTCTTCTCCGCCCCATACATTAAATTTAGAATATGGATCATCGGCATCTCCTACAAATCCTGCTTCTACTAAAAGTGATCTACAATCTTCTTTAGTCACAGCCCTATCCTGTGATGCAAACCACTTAGGCGCAAAAAAGCGAATGGCTTCTAAGTTGGGTTCTTCTTCCCCCCCAGAACTTATCGCTAATGTTGTAATTGTTTGGGTGCCCTCCCACGAAAAACCCGACACACCATTACCCCTTGTTCCACTACTCTTCAGATATGATATTCTTACTCTATCGTTGTTTGTCAATCTTTTACCAACTTGAGTAAACACTGCGTCTCCATAGGCACCGCCAAACACTATAAAAAAACCATACTCTGATCGCTCTAACCAAAATATCTTACTTGTTTGGTCCAATCCCGACTCAATGTTTGTTGCTCTTGACCATATTTCCCATCCAACATCAACCTCTTCTCCCCGTATGTTTGTCATTTGATCAGTATTATAAACTTCAACAACAATTGTAGTGGTGTCAACATCTAACCCTTCTATGAACCCCTTTTTGGTTTGTGGATCTACAGCAAGAGTCATTTCTTTGAACAAGTTTTTACCTTCTACTACTGTAATTACTGATTCGCAATTATTATCTAAGTAAAACGATTCTATATTGTAGAAATTATATGCAACTCCCAACCCATCATTGCCCGTAAATCGAGAATACTTCGGAACAAAACGTGATTTTTCACATGTACCGTTGGTTAATTTTATTGTGGATTTAGCAGACACTTTTCCCGGAACAACAAAACCTAATGGTTTCACTAAAGATATGAGCGATTCCATTTTTTGAGCCGTGTCTAAGAACATTTCATTTGCGATCATGTTAGTATAAAATCCATAATATAATGTATTGTATGCTAAAATATCTAAAAGCACTTGCACAACAGATCCTGTATAATCGTAGTCTTTTAGCGTATCTTGCGATTTCAGATGATCGATTATACTATTTTTAATAGAAACAAAATCTAAACTTCCAAGTTGTATATTATCCGGTGTTGCCATTTATCTTACCTTTAATATGCTTATTTTCATAGAGTCTTTAACTGTTGCAATATTATCATTAAAGGAAACAATATCAAATTCTAATTTTATCGTTAATGTGTTGGAATCTACTTCTGAATCATCGAACGTAATATTTGTTAGTTTGACTCTTGGCTCAAAACCTTTAATTTGAGACTCTATTCCTTGTCGAAGATTAAGAAATTCAATACTATCCATTTCCTCAAAGAGATTTTTCCATATGTTTGTTCCGAAATTTCTATTAAAGGGTTTTTCGCCCCTCATTGTCAGAAGAATGTTTTTTAAAGATTGATGAATAGAAGTTCTATCAACAACTTTCAACACATCATTGTTGAATTCGTTTTTTAAAAAATTAAACGAAAAATCAGAATATTTTATATTATCGGATGACATTGAAATTGTACCTTACTTGTATTTGTATATATGTGTTTATTTATTGTTTTTACAACAACCAATCCCAAAAACTTTCAGGTTCTTTTCCATCATCGGGTGATATCGGAACACTGTCTCTTTGAAGAGTCAATCTCATATTGTGGTTCATTACGTTTGGCATTGCATGGGAAATTCCCGTCACCATCCAATTGCCCGAAAAACGTTTCTCCTTACCACTACCCTCTATTGGAACAATATCAACAACATTTATTATTGTTCCTGGACGCAAAGATAAATCCCCATCAATTATCATCGTTGCAACCTGTGAACCCAACAAATTCATTTGAGCATTTCGCCATAGCGGAGTAGTTTTTGGAGTATCCCAAAATGTTGCCTGTGTGTTCACATACTCTAAATATTCTGAAAATTTTTCCCCCACACAAGGACAAGAACAATTCAATGCACTTTCTGGATTGTCCCACATACATCCCAAATATTCTTCCCCCAGCACTTCTTTGATCGCATCACACACTTCAGTGTCTCCACTTATACCAACCAATGCCTCTCTAAGATCTTCTGCGGTTGGTTCTTCGCCGCTTGGTTTTAAATCTTGGCATGGACACTTGCAATATGGATCATCTTCGGGACATTCGGAATTATCAACAGGGTCGGGATTCATGCAACGATAAACAGTATTCCATAAAAACTTCTTAGGTGTTTCACCACACCCACCCGTTTCCCCATCTCCAATCGGAGCCAAATCGGTTACAATACGCCAAGATTCTTCAAGCCTCTTTACCCGTTCGACTATATCGTTTATTATCAACATTTATATTAAATCTCCTTAGTTAGTTATAATATCAATCAAGGTTCGTCTGGTGGTGTATAATCAGAACAGGGACAACCCGGCGAATCGCCGTCGCAGCATGCCCCACACTGACCATCATTACAACAGTCATAACAATCATCATTCGACTCGCAGACCCCCGGGCACTCGTAACAACTCACCCCATCACAATCAGGATCATCGTCATCCAAATCAGGTGGGTTAAGGCAGCAACAGTCGGGCCATTCATCACCACAACACGCCGAGCAAGGACATTGCGTACTAGGACAATCACCATCACCAGGGCAATACAATACACCAGTTTCAGGACACGTATATTCGGCTACACACTGCATCATACATTTACCTTCATTCGGGAATCCTCCCCATGACCCCACACAACAAGGGTATGCGCTGCCCGCACAATTGTCACACGGATGGGGGGGGTCTTCACAATGATGCAAACCACAACAGTAATTAAAGTCGTAGTCCTCGTTGTAGCAACAACATCCCTCATCAACGGGGCAACCGTCTTCACCCCCACACTCGGTATCACCATCGTCACCATCGTCACCATCATCACCACCATCTTCGCCACCACCACACGAACAACAAGACCCGCCACAGCAACAAGACCCGCCACAAGAATACGAATTACAATCATCATCATCTCCACAAGAATCGGGACAAGGCATACACCAAGGGCCTTCCCCTGGAGGAATATCGACCGATCCGCCGCCATGCCACCATTGGCAATCGGATTCATCCGCTTCCGATTCCTCAGTACAACAAAAACCTTCCCGACATTGATCATCACTGTCACAGGGACACATTCCACAATGCTTGTCATGACAACAAGAAAAAAACTCATCTTCACAATCGTCGTCACTTGCACAAAGACAAGGTGGATCAAGATCAGGACCATACACACAGGTAGGAGCAAACGTGTTATCTGGTTCTCCATCATTGTCTATGGACCGACAACAATCAAATTCACCAGGACAAGCACCGTCTGTCCCACAATCACATTTTCTGCACCTTTTGTCTTTTCCGGAAATAAAATCTAACCGTCCCCAACAACAACCACCAACATCACAAGTTTCACACTGACCGCTCATGCAACATTGATTATCTGGACAATTATTATTATCCATGCATGTATCCGGGCAATCATAGCAACTGGTGTAATGATCACCATCGCAGTGGCGACCACAATGCCAAGTTCCTTCCTGACAATCTGCTTTTAATGTTCTTGTACAAGCATACGTTGTCCATGTGTCGGGTGGATCTTCTACTACTCCCTCACAAATATTATTCTCTTCATCACACAAATACCCTGTATCTGGACCTAACCAAATACCATTTTGATCTTGACAAGCATATTCTTTCGTTTCCAGGCAACTATTGTCGTTTGGTTGACAACACGCACCGAATGCATCCGAACGGAAAACTTCTTGACACGATCCTTCGGGTTCATCAGAATACACACAATTATAATCATAACGACAGCACAAATCCCCACAATCCACACTACATTTTGTTACTTCCTCACAACCCTGGTCTATATTACAAATATCATCGCACAGATCATTATCACATTCAACACCATTGCCCAAATATGTGCCACCATGATCGGTACACCAAGATTCGGTAGTATTGTGGCTACAAAGAGGTTCCCATAATCGCCTTGCATTAGTATCCTCAATGTTTTCATTAACACAACAATAGCCCTTACAACAATCCTCATTATTTGAGCATGGACATTCTGCCGTGCATCTCGAACGTATGATTGGATGTCTTTCATCAGGTCTACCTTCGTAAATATCTTCCCCCCAAATCTCTTTTGTCGGATCGTGAGGTTCTGTTGTTCGTCTATCTTCACAACACATACATCCCCCTTGGTATGGAGGTCCGTATTGATCACAATCCTCATCCTCACTGTCACAATTCTCAGCATATGCCTTGTTGCATTTCTTTTTCGTGTCGCTATTGCTCTCGTCTGATGCTTTGCATTGACAATCTTCCCACTCGGTCATTGGAGGATCAGAAATTGAAACACATTTATTTGCTCCACTATCTTCACAACAATATTCTTGACGACGACAACAAAAATCTTCTGGACAACTCTTACTGCAATTGTTGTCTTGACAATCGGGATTCATAGTACAAGAGCATCCATCATATCCGGGTTCCAAACACCCCTCATCCACATCACCACAACATTGACCGTCCTCGCAATCATGAACAGAATTACAAGCACACTCGTCACCGGGCGAAACAGGTTCGCAATAATTATCAACACAACAATAATCTATATTCAAACCATCAGAATAACCATCACAATCACTGTTGTTTACACATTCACATGTATCGCCACATTCACATATTCCCTCTTCACTATTAAATGAACAGCATTCCCCTTCAGGACAATCTTCGTTTGTACTACAAACACTTTCTTCAGTAACACAAGTGCCTCTACAACATTTTTGTTCGGTTAATATCTCTTCTCCAGTCTCTTCATCAAGGACTGATATCGGAGGACACATATTATCACAAGAACATTCATTTAACCAGTCACACAAACTACAATATGTAACAGGCTCATGTTCAATTCCATTAACAACAACCGTTCCATCGTCGTGGACATAACATTCAACATCACCTTCATCACCTTCATCACCTTCACCATTTTCTCCCGCACAACACAATGTAATAATAGGAGGTGTACTATAATCTGGAATAAAACAATTATGGCAACCCATGGGTGTATTTGGACTTGATATAAAATGATATTCAAATCCATCATCATTGTTAACTTCACAACAATTCTCATCTTCGATCAGTTCACTTTCAGGACTATCCACATTTTTATCAGAAGCACATGTCCACAAACCGTCTGGTTCTCTCCTACAACACACGCCAGGCGGCCGATCTTTACATGTAAATTCGGCGCATTTTGGGGTACAACTTCTTAATTGATTTTTTCCAGTCCACTCTCCAGGCAACCAAGGATTTAGTGGTTCGGTTTGCTCCAATCCAAATGTATCTGATCCACTCAATTCTCCCCCCATGCTCCATCTTCCTTTTTGCTCAAAACAATCCCATTTATTGGTATCAATACAGGTATTATCTTCTAAGCAACACGCAGCAGTTAATAAACAGGGATTGCCCCCCTCATCGTCATATGGAACATCTTTGTTGTCCCAAAAACAATCTCCACAAGAATCTCCTGTATCAACACTATACCCTTCTTCAGATAAAAAATCTTCACACATGAATTTCCAAAAATCATTATTACAAGAACGTAATTTTAATTCTTCCGAATTCATATCGTGACTCGGATCAAGTAGTTTTATATCATGGAAAAGTAATGGAATTTGTGCATTGGTAAGTCCCCATACGTTTGTGTCGTTAATTACAACAACCGCACCCTTACCATTTTTTTTCCAAACTGCGGTACAACAACAATCTTTTTGCTTTTCACCTTTTGTGCAACTTTTCGCTAAAGTGAGTCCACCTTCTTCTTCTATGGGCACAAGTTTACCGCTGTTTGAACATTCAAATGGTAAACTTAAACCATCTATTTCAAACGGATCTACTGTTTTTTGACAACAACTTTTCAAATATGTGGCATCGCCGCTTGATATTTCAATTTCGTTTATATAAGGAACTCTATCCTCTAAATCATCTCCTGTATAACCCGCCGTGATACCATAATTTGGGAACCATGTAGGATCCTTATACCATGCAGGTCCAGTTATTCCAGCAGATGCACCACAATAATATGCAAAATCACGAAGTAATTCTTGAATCTCCATATCCAAGTATAATCTTCCTCGTCCCCAATAACCGGCTGTTTCTCCCCCATCCTCATCACCTGTAGAAACATAATCACATGTATTATCAAAGGTGTTTCCATATACCTGATTGGTGTATGTTTCCGATTCCGCACTACTACCTCGATTTCCATACATTTCAGTATAGTCAGTATTTTCTCTCATATATCGATTTGGTTGTATATTAAATATACCTGGTCCACATCTCAGACTCATTCCACTTTCAAGCCATTTTTTACCATAAGATGCTCCAATAATTACAAGTTTACCACCCGACATTATCCATTCGCGTATCCATTCCCAATTTTCATTATCTTGACCGGGATATGGCGGTATTGTGACAGGTGCAGTGTGAGAAGGTTTATTACATTGTGGCCACCAATTAAATTCAGCCGGATTGGAATAAAACAACGATGAATCACCGTAATAATTTCCTAACGAACCAACAAATGCAATCTTATGGCAATTGATATTTTCTTCTGTACAATGCATGGTACAGTCGCCCCGTGGTTCTAATGGCCCCTCCCAATTATCAATCCAGTCCATGAACGATTGTGGCGAAAAAGGAAGCACACCAAATGGCGATTTAAATTGATAAAAAACAGGAAGTGCTGTAATTGCCTTGTCAGGATATGAATGTATACAACGATTCCAGTCACATTCTTCTGTATTATATTCCCATGTTCCATTTTCTGTTATATCAACAATGTGTCTATCATCTCCGGGATAGGAAGGTTGTCCCAGTGTATATTCTGAATCGTGATTTTCCCAACATAAATTACCGACATGAAGATTATCTGGGTGTCTATAATGAGTCCAAGGAATAGCGGGTTCACGTCCTGAGAGGTCGTCATAGTCTCCATCTGGATTATCGGATTCGTCTATTAAATTTTGTGCTTGTTCATATTCTGGGTGTGTGGGTGCCTTGGGATCAAAACTCCAGGGAGCATTTGTTGATCCTAATGCGCATATGGGACATTTCGTATCGTTGGTAGAATCATACCGATGCTCTTTACCATCACATCTACCACCACAACAACAACATTTTCCAACACCTCTCATAATATATAAATCCTTATTAGTTCAAACACGAACATAAACCATCGTGTGCATTTTGCACATCAAAAACATATATTTTTTTTTCTTTTGACAACTGCTTTTTAGAACATGATTTTTTTCCTCCACCTTCTCCACCTTCTCCACCTTCTCCACCTTCTCCACCTTCTCCACCTTCTCCACCTTCTCCACCTTCTCCACCAGCGGCCCCTTTATTTACCATCCATGCCCCAGAAGTTAAAGTCCACTCTGGTATGGCATACATTTTTACAATATGTTTATGATAATAAAATTCACCGTCACAGGGATCGTCTCCAGATTTGATGTAACTACCAACTGGAAGCATTCTGTTTCCTTCTGGGTAATCATTGGTGTCCGTTAAATCTTCATCTTCAGTTGATGCTGATCCTGATACATTAACTCCAGGACCAACAAAAAAGTCTGGGTGTTCGTTTTCATCTGATCCAAAATCTACTCCCATGTTTGTAAATTCATTTATGTTGTATGCTTGCCCCGCTACTCCATGTTCATTGTTGTTTGAAAGAACAACATAAAATCTTGGCTGAGTATCGCTAAACTCTATATCTTCGTGATCTGGATATGTGTGTTTGTCATTATAATATAATACCTCATACTCACCTGTGGATCCTTCTCCCGAATCTCTTCTAAGACTATCTTTGTCTATATCATCCCAAAATTCTACTTCTCTGAACTGGTACACATACATGTTTGACCTAAACTTTTGATAATCTGGATCATCAACTGATTCATTTTTAAAATCCTCATCCAACTTCGATGCTGGCATTTGATATATTGGTGTTGCAGATTCAAGAACAGCATAAAATGCATATTTTTCCATATCACGTTCTTCGGTTTCATCTACACAGCAAACAACATGTTTATAAATGTCCCATTTTTTCTTCAAATTTGCCTTTGCTGTGTATTGATATTTTGTTCCACCGAGAAGTTGACTTGTTGTTGGTAACACATCGTCGTACATATACGGCATAGTTTTTCTAATTTTATAAAGAGTTGAAAAATTCAAATCTGTTTGATCGAACATTGCTTGCCACCGAAGTTCCTTCCAGCCCAGCGCGCCCTGGACTGGAGGATAACTTGTGTCCATAGCATTATAATGGTTCCCAAAATACCCATACATCCCACTATCATCTGTTATTGTTTTAACGCTGTGTGATAAATATTCTTCCCATCTTTCTTTGCTTATGAGAGGATATTCTTCTATTCTACCGCCTTCATCCATTCCACCCCAATCTGTGTTTAAATAATTATAATGAACCGACGACGAACTTACCCCATTTCTGTGCATAAAACGTGAATATGGGTTTCCAATACGAGGTCTAATGTACCTATATGAAGAAGCATATGCACCAACATGAAACATTCTCACATGATCATATTCTCTAGACACTCTAAACATTTTTATTCTTGGGTGTCCATTTATCCACTTATCCTCTGGAACATCAATGTCTGTGATAAAATATTTTCTAGGAGCGTCTAGTTCAAATCCGAAAAAAGAAGTTTCGGAATTCTGAATAATGTTTCTAATAGATTTAAAATGCCATCCATCCATATCGGCATAAAATACGTAATTCACACCCTTCAAATCAGTGGTCACAGAGTTTTCTGCAATATAGTTCATCAGTTGTATTATGTTGGGTGAAACACCAACCTTGTGCCATGGATACAAGGGTTTATTTTCATAAACAATAATAGCATTATGTGTTTCTTCGATTTGCATTTTGTTGTTTGATTTACTATATGGTGTGGCACCGGGATCAAAATATTTTTCGGCTAAAACGTTTACAAATCCTCTTTTGGGAAGTTCATCCCCCTCGTCTGACGTAAATATGTTTTTAATAAAATCTCCTGCGCTTTCCAAAGCATTCTTATCGTTGTTTCGTCCACTTTCTTCGGAAGCAATTTTTCCAAGAAAAATTTTACCGGATTCACTTCCTGATAAATTTTCATCGTGTCCTTCAAAATCTGATTTAAATAACGACAAATCACCTCCCCCATAGTTCAGGTGACTTAGAAAATATGTTTCACACGATCCGAATTGTATTTTCCACGATGCGTTTGCTCTTGCGCCAGGCCCACTTAAGGTTTCATCTGCTTCGTCCCCCACAAATGTAACATCGGTTACACAAAATGTTACATTTTTATATGCGTCACCTATACCGGGAGATTCCATCTCAATTTCAATATATTCATCTCCAATCATATTAAAATCGTCCCCCAATGTTCCCGGTTCTCTAATGTGTAATATTCCGCTAACACCTTCTTTGAATATACTCTCATCAATAGACATATTGATAAACAATTCTTGTGTGGCTACTTTTCCTGACGGGGCAGGAACAATTTGTAATTTCTCATCATTAAATCTTTTTTTTATTACCAACTTAATGATATTAATTTGGTTATTAATTTCTCGTGGTTTTGTCATAATATATCCTTGTGTTTATCACTTAACCTCAATATACCTAAGTGTTCCTCTAGGGACATTTCGACGGAAAAGACTTTTTATTTCCAATTCTATCATTGGTGCCAATCTGGATGCTATCAATTTGATGCTTCGTTTTTTATCATTATCATTAATAAATTGAGTTAGAGTTTTAATACTTTCAATTTGATCTGCCGACAAAAACCCATCATCACTAATGTATTTATACAACACAGTGGAAGTCAATCCGCAGATGTTTTGAAAACCAAATGCACTACAACTTAATCCTGTAACATAATCATTGGAATACGGATCAACGTGATCTTGGTTTGCAACGTATTGAAAATGATGAAGGCTATTCTTAATCTCGTCTTTTTTTCTAATTGTCGCATAATCAATCCCGGCAGTAGGGCAATTTGGGCCTTCTGGAAGACATGCGGTAGAACCACAATATGGTGGATAACAACCGGTTTTACCAAAACCTGTAATAAGGTTCCACTCAGAACCGTTGTCATTTTCCCGAAATATAAAAAAATCATCGCCTTGGGTGAATGAAGAATTTTCAAACCGCACATTTATTTTATGTAAAAACGAATCATAATCATCGATTATGCCGTACACATCCGTATCGATGTCACCAGTCATAGATGTGTCTCTCTTTATTATAATGTCGCCTGGCTTAACATTTAAATTTTCATAGATGTAGTAACTGCTCCCAGAAAGAAAATTAGAAAGATGCGATTCTATTTCTCTGTCTGACATCACCCAATCATTTATTGGATCTATCATGTTGTTTGAGAGTAATACCAACCACCAATATTTTTCATCACCATAAAAATCAAATGCTACTTTCTCTGGAGTATAACCTTCCTTTACCAAGTAAGATTTAAAATTTTTGTTTTCATTTTTTGTTTCTTCTGTGAATGCTACACGCGAAAAAATATCCTGCATTTCCGTTTCTGGAAACGAAGGAAAACTATAATTAGTTTTTTTCATACTTTCGAAATACATTCACGCTCCCCCGCTCGGCTCATCGTGGCCACGCACTTGACTTCTCGATATCAATTGGTTGTTGTTTTCAGATCTTACGGCAGGTTCTAATTCTATAAAGGATAATGATATGTTGACTTGAGGCGGATACGCATTTGACTTTGACCCAAATGCAAACGAACCGCCAGCAGCACCTTGTGTTGTGATGTTGACTGACTTCAATACTGACAATAGTGGATTTTGTCCCCATCGCCAATTCATAGCGTCCGATTTGACATTTCCTGCCCGAAATCCAGAACCGCCAACACCGCTCGCTGTTCCTGCTAATGACGGTTCTGCTATGTTGATTATCCACACAGGCGGATGTATCATTCTGCTAGAAGTCGTTTGCCATGATGCGCCCGGATATCCCCAAATATGAAACATTCTAGTAACATTTTCAATAGCGACAGCATCATCTTCATCAAGTGTTACTAAATTCCATTCATAATTATGTTCTCGTAAACCCGCACCCTTAAATACCGATTCCGATTCATCCATGGCAACCTGCGCCATGGTAGCCTCCGATAACCCCAACACATCTTGTATTGCTGGAATGAGGCCACCAAGGGTGGTAATCTCTTCCCAAAAACCTTGGGTAGATACGTTTGGAAATAATCCACCTTGACTGGCCCCCTCTCGGCCATAATTAATGCTATCAATTCCATTTATATTTTTTGGCGGAGGCATCCATATATCGACAAGTGCCGCACCCGCCAGATCCGTAGATACTTCGTTTCTAAACATTTGCTTATTAGACCATTCAACGGCTTTGAAATTCATTAAAAATGGACTATGCTCTCTATGAACTTTTGCGTATGCCGTACTAGCCACGATTCTAATTCCTTAAATTCTTAAAATGTTAACACACTATGATATATAGTGTGTCTGGAGATACAATTGTGGCATATAAAACGAAATATATAACCCAAAACTCTTCGAAGTATATAGGCAATCCCGATAAAATAATATGTCGTTCTTTGTGGGAAAGAAGGGTGTGTAAATATCTCGACGAAAACGTCAACGTAATCCGATGGGGCAGCGAGGAAGTTAAAATTCCATACTATTCTCCAATCGACGACAAAATTCGTCGGTATTATCCAGATTTTATTGCCGAACTTAAAGACAAACAAGGAAAAATCAAGACTTATATCATAGAAGTAAAACCAAAAAAACAGACCAAACCCCCAAACCCAAAGAAAAAGAAAAATAGATCTTTTATTCAAGAACAAATCACATACACAACAAACAAAGCAAAATGGGAATCAGCAAAACAATTTTGCGACCAAAACGGATGGAAATTTATAATTCTCACCGAAGACAACATACTATCACAAGGACAACCAAATGGCTGAAAGACATGATTCATCAATCACATGGTTCAAGGAAAATCTTCTAAAAAACGGTCTGTATAGACCGAATCGATTTTTAGTAAGTTTTTCTCACCCCGCCCCAAGTGAAGTAGAGTTTGAACCAGAAGCAGTCACTTTGCCTGGTAGATCATTTGTTACAATAACAGAACAATATTTTGGACCACCCAGAAATGTTCCGGTATCTAATGTTTTTGATAATAGTGTCGTGATGACTTTTTTTGTTGACGAAAATCAATCTCAACGAACATTTTTCGAAAAATGGATGCAGCAGATGGTATCGGATGAAAACTATTCACAAGGGTTTGGTGCCGATCTTATAAACAGAAGTCCAGTAATAATTAATACATTAACCATCAACGGCGAAGTTTCAAGTACCTATAGACTAAAAGAAGCATTTCCAACTGCTATTTTTCCGATGAACCTGGGTCAAGAAATGAGAGATGCATATGGTAGAATTCAAGTACAATTTTCATATACAAGTTATACATATGAAAGTGCTATCCCAGACCCGACCACATAAACATAAGGAATTTTATAATGAACACACTATCGAATATGTTAACATCATCACTGCCAAGTTATGAACTAAACCTACCCTCAACAAAAAAGAAAGTATCATTTAGGCCCTTTCTGGTGAAAGAAGAAAAAATTCTTCTCATTGCACAACAATCTGGTAAATATGATGATTTATTACGAGCAATGAAAAATGTTATTGAGTCTTGCTTTAATGACATTAATAGTGCAGGCGATTTGCCATTATTTGATATCGAGTATATGTTTATACACCTTCGAGCAAAATCAGTAGGCGAAGAAGTAAACCCGACTCTTGTTTGCCGTCACACCGGGGAAAAAATTAGTTTAAATGTTAATCTATTGGACGTAGAAGTTGTTTATCCAAAAAATCACACAAACAAAATTAAAATGAACAATAACATGGTAATTAATATGAAATATCCCTCGGTGAACATCGCAACATCTCAAGACACAAAAAACCCTACTGAATATTTTTATTCGCTAGTTGCCAATTGTATCGATACAATACAAATTAAAGATGAACTGATAGACGTATCTTCATTGTCCAAAGAAGAAATTACTGATTTTATTGATAATCTTACATCAGAGCAATTTAAAAAAATACAAAGGTTTTTCAAAACCTCACCTAAAATAGAACTGGTAGTGAAATATAAAACGTCTGATGATGTTGAAAGAGAGGTGTCGTTCAATAACCTTACGGATTTTTTCATGTAGTCCTTGCTCACACAAGACTAAAGGACTACTATGTTCTCACCTTCCAACTAATGCAACATCATAATTATAGTCTTTCGGAAATTGAAAAAATGATTCCATGGGAACGAGATATATATCTCGCACAAATAACCGAATATATAGAATCAGAAAACGAAAAAATCCAATTGCGGGAAATTGAACGAAGGCGTTCACCAAATCGAGGCAAATAAAAACAAATGGCAAAAAAACCAAAAAACACGATTAGTCAAGAGGAATTAGCAGATATGGGGGTCGTCGGGCCCGTGACCCCGGCAAAAATTACAAAATTAACCACGTTAATTCCCGACAAACCGTTAAATAGTGACATTTCACCCGATCATAATGAAGATGTGCCTATGCCTCCCATTTCAAATTATGATAAAAGCCTGCAAGCAGCCCGGGGTGTGATTGATTATAGGTATTCCGATACTGATACTTCACAGGAAAACATACCACCCCAACGACTCGATTGGCCCGAACAAGCGTCAAAGGAACAAAATGATTATCTAGAGAAAATTGAAGCAAGATTAGTTCAACTATACGGTGCCATATTAGACAACACTACCAAAACAGGATCACAGATTGAAATGTTGGGCAAGGGTCTTTATAATGAAGACCCTGCTAATGTAGTAACACAATCATATCAACACGACGAAAAATTAAAAAATATAACACGGGGCACTTTACCCGACGATGGAATTCGTCCCGGCGGAATCGCAGATATCATTGACCAGTCATTACAAGAAATTAAAAATGAAAAAGAAACCATGGACTCTCTATATGCTCGCATAAGAGCAGAACCCGATCCAACATTAAACATGACCGGAAACCAAGCCTTGAAAGAGGCACAGATATTCGTAAACGATTTGTTATCATCGCCCGAATATATGGCATTTCAGCCTAACGGACTTGCAGATCAAACAATTACAGAAGCAACATCTATTGGTAATCAGATGGATATAACAAGTGAAAACTTACACGAATATAACATGGAAAATATAACTGGAAAAGATAAAGAGACAAGAGAAATAGAAAACATTGTTAATTACAAAACACCAGACGAACAAATAGACGAATTCAGACACATTTTTTCAGATAAAAAATCAGACCCAGATCGTCCTTCAGAAATATATTCACCACAACAGCCGGATCCATACCCAGGATTCCCAAATCCCCGAAAAGAGTATTATACCCCAAAAGAATATGAAGATTGGGAAAAAACTAAAAAAGAGTACGAAGAATACCATAAACCAGAAATGACAACATCACGTCCATTAGTAGAAGTACCGCAACAATCGACAACAATTCCACACGAATATAACATGGAAAATATAACTGGAAAAGATATGACCGACAGTCAAAAGTCAAATTATATCAATTACTTAAAAAATAAAGAACAGATAGAGAGAGAAAACCCTTCTTCGGTGTGGAGCCAATTACCTGCTGAGATTGGAAAGGAAATTGTACCGCAATTTCTCAAGGAAAAAATAGACGAATTGGGACACATTTTTTCAGATATCAAAGATCCAGACTCAGACTCAATTGATATTGCGACTGGCATAGGAAAATTTATTGTTCCAGATATTCTTGGCATTGACGGAAAAATAGACGAATTGGGACACATTTTTAAGGATATCAAAGATCCAAATTCAGACTCAATTGATATTGCGACTAGCATAGGAAAATTTATTGTTCCAGATATTCTTGGCATTGACGGAAAA
>Ga0098061_1000116_pt1 | contig 32398 bp, 46 predicted proteins | sample 22_taG_FD_92579 | JGI IMG/M metagenome (GOLD analysis project Ga0098061, IMG submission 92579) | Marine viral communities from the Subarctic Pacific Ocean - 22_ETSP_OMZ_AT15343 metaG | ecosystem: Environmental > Aquatic > Marine > Oceanic | place: Subarctic Pacific Ocean | collected 2015-01-20
AATCGCCACCACTCACTAGGTCATTCGGGTCACCGTCATAGCAGTAGCCCATCTGACCAAGCTCATCGGCCACGCCATCGCAATCGTTGTCGATGCCATCGCAGACCTCGTCCTCCGGGCCGACGTAGCCAACGCAATCCCATGACCCTGCAACACACTTGATGATGCCAGCTACACATGCGCCCGTAGTATGACCGCATCTTCCATTCGCTGGTAGTCCGTCGTCAATCCGCCCATTGCAATCGTTGTCGATGTTGTCGCAGACTTCTTCTTCAGGCAGCACTTGGTCCCTGCACTCAACCAGTACCTCGTCTTCACATACGGATCGACCAACATGACAGATGCCAACACCGGCTGTTTCGATTGGACCGAGGTAGCACTCTGCATCGCAGACGGTGCCACGCATGACTATCGTTTCATCGCAGCTAGTCAAAAAGATAGTCGCTGATATCCAGATCCACGTCAGGAGTATCCAGATCCACGTCAGGAGCAGGACCCTCGCCCTCACCTTTTGATTCCTTTCGAGCGCCAACCACAATGCCACCGAATACTCCTCTTGCAAGGAGCAGCAACGGCAGAACATCTTCTGATGATACGCCTGCTCTCCTCAAGACTGCCATCTCGCCGTTGCCAATCGTTGTCGGTATCTTCTTCATCGCTCTCCTCCTCCTCCTCGCCCCAGGATTCTTCTTTGTCATCCCAATAATCGTCCTCATCATAAACCCATACCTGGCCACGGCACGACCTCTTACTTGTCACGCGCTTCTTATGCGCGTGACTGCCGCCCCGGCGGTTATGAGCATGCACCGCGAACCAGTTACGGGTCATTCCAACACCACCTCATAAAGCCAGATAAGGAACCAAACCCAGGCTGCGCTGCCTAGAACTGTATACACTTGCTGTAAAACATAGTTACTTCTGTCAGTCATGCGTCACCTCTTGGCATTTCAAAAAGGATTTTCTCTGGATCGGCCAAGGCCATCTTGACCATCAGCCTAAACTCTTTTCTATCTTTCTCGTTGCAAGTCTTTGCTAGTCTGTCTGCTTGCTTGACCGCATTCGCTATTGCCTTCTTCATTGCCTCGCTGTTGACCCTGCCCTCGACACCTTTCTCGCTGAGGGCAGTGTTGACCTCTTGGAACACAACGGTTTGCAAGCTGCAAAAGAATGCGTTGACGATCCTCGTTGCCATGATCGCGCTATCGATGGCAGCCCCAAGGTGAGCCACATAATCGCCACGCGACCGTCCTACCAGGCTGGTTGTTATGGCTGCGAGCACCATCTCTTTGATGTGACCTGCCACCTCGATTGCTGCCTCATCAGTAGTCTTACTTTCTTCGGCCTCTTTCACTTTGCACTTCCTCCCAGAAGTCTGCCGCTGCATCAATCATATCTTGATGTAGCATCAGATCTGCCTTGACGCTGAAGTGGCTGTACTCGCCCTTCTCATCGCCATTGTGCCATGGATCCCGATAGCCATTGCCACCAATAAGCACAGCAAAATCCCAGCGGTCCAATCCCGTTACCATCATATAGAACTGAGCCTGAATGAGATAGTGCTCAGGGATTGTATCGTTCCAGTCCTTTGCCTTCCAAGCAGAAGACGTTTTGATTTCAAGGCCATAGGCGATGCCGCCACCTATCTTCATCAGATCGTCACTGATCTTCTCTGTCACCTTATATCGGGTCAGACCTGGCTTGAGCACCAAGCGGTCTGGTGACCCAATCAAATACGGCACCTCTGGATGGCGGATCGTATGGCCACAAAGCAACCCATTCGCCTCCTCCTCTACCAAGTCTATGAGAGTGACATCGTTCTTGTCTGCATAGGCTTCGGCAACAGGTCCCTCTAGGCGTCGACCCCACTCCATGTACCTGTTATCTTTGAGCGGTGCTGGGTTGAGGTGATATTGTAAAGCCTTCTCTCTGGTCTGCCATGGGTTTCGCCCCATGATGGCAGACACGGTGGTCCCGCCAATCCTCTCGGCTCTCTGTGCGTCACCTGAGCTACTTACATTTATCACGGGCTCCTCCTATAGTATTGACGAAACTGACCAGCGGGCCAGTTTGGCTCGGCCATCAGGTCCGTCTTTAACTTGCAAGTTAAGTCTGAATGGGTCTGCCTCTCTGGCTGCCTTGACGCGCACGTAAACGTCGTTCGTCCAGCCCGGTGTCTTGACGGTGGCCGTGCGATTGAACATCGCTATGAGCCCGTCGACCGCCCCATATAAAGCACCCGAACCACGCAGGGCATGGCCGGGTGACCCAACATCAGAAGATGAGGGCTTTCTGAGATGGTGGATCAGGACGACTGTACTGCCGGTCTTGTCTCTAATGCGCCTGACATTATTGGCGACCGCTATCATCTGACCACTATCGTTCTCTTCGCCCGTATGAGCGTTCCGCATTGGGTCTATGATTATAACAGCAGGCTTATCTATACCACCTAAGTCACTCATAAATTTAGCCACTGAGTCATCGTCAAAGAGGTCAATCCCACCAGAGAAGTTAAAGAACAACGGCAACCCGCGAAGCTCCTGCTCCTTAATGCCCTTGCTTGTGGCCATCGCTCTGACTCTGGCATTGATGTTAGGTGCTCCATCTTCGAGCATGACGCAGGCCACTGAGCGCTGCTTGCCATTGGTACTGAAGACCTCGCTCCCAAAGCATGGCGTACCAGACGCCACCGACAAGGCAACCTCAAGGCCAGCCCAAGACTTTGTGGTCTTGGGCTCACCACCCAAAACAACAAACGATCCATCGGCCACAAGCTGAGACACGCTCCACTCGACGGGTCCAGGCATGGTGCTGAACATCTTATCGCTGGTGATAAAAGGTCCATACTTCATGACATCCATATAGTCGCCAACAGATACCACATTACTGACCGCCCTCATCTCGACTCCTCATTCTGTTCCATAGCCGCCAAACGAATCTCAGCTCATCAATAACCCGGTCATCTAGTTGACCAATCCGTTGCTTCGAGATTCCAATCTCTCTGCCGGTTTCAGGCTGGTTGAGATGTCTCTCGTAGACCAAACGAAAAATAACATAGGTCCGAGGCGTAAGATAAGTCTTGGCGAGCCGATATAAACGCGATCTATCGAGTCTATCGACAATCGTATCCTCTTCTGCCCCATCAGTATTAGTTGCACTTCCATCATGTCCCTCGGTCTGCAATCGATGTTGCTTCTTGGCGGTGACCATCTCTCTGTTGGCACCGGAGCGTACATAGTAATGTAGGTAGCTTGCCAGCCTCGTGGTGTGTCGTTCCAATTTATAGTTACCAATGCCTTGTATCATCGACATGATACATCGATTCATGATGTCGGTCTTGTCACCGCAATAGTAGTTTGGAACCGTGAACCGCTTGAGATACCAGGCCGCAACCCAGACGTTGTCTTCGATCAGCTTGTTCCTGGCTTTGACGTCGCCATCTTGTGCCAGTCTGATCAACCGCCTCTCTTCGTCTTGAGAGAGGCGGTTGTTATTAGTGATCATCTCAGGCGGGATCAGACCCCACTCAGAACGGCGATGCATCGCTCTGTTCTGACTTCGGCTTACCGAGGAAGGTGACACGCTCTGCGATCACCTTCGTCTTGCGACGTGGGTTGCCTTCCTTGTCCTCCCACCTGTCGACGCTCAGTCGGCCCTCGATGCCAACCGATGAGCCCTTGCCGGTGTACTCGGCCATCAGCTCCGCTTGCTTGCCAAAGGCCGTCAGGTCAATGAAGATGGCTTCATCAGTACCCTTCTTGCGTCCGTCAAGCGCGATGGCATTGTTCACCACCGGCATGTTGTCTTTGCCGACCTGCTTCAGGTCGTTGTCTTGGGCTAGTCGCCCCACTAATACTACTTTGTTTATGGTGCCCATGGCTGCTTACTCCTTCAGTTCTGCGCGACGCGCTAACGCCACTTGGTTAAGTTCATCCCGCATACCTTGCGGAAGTTCTTTGGCGACATCTCGACACCCCGAGATGACCGCCTTTAAAGCATCGTTGTTTGTCGCCTTGGCAATCTTATTGACGATCTTCCTTAGCGATTTCTTAGCTGCTTCCTCATCGACGGCTGCCTTCGCGTCTGCTCCGCCTTGATGGATCGGGTTATCTTTTTGATACAAGCTGTTGCCGAACTGATTGCCAAAGGTGCGGAAGCACCTCTTCATGGCATCGGTCACAGCCTCTTTAGACGCCAGCTCATAGCAGTCGCCCTGGCTGTTATAGCTGATGCCACATCCGAACCCGACGTCCTCACGGACGACGGTTCCGAGGCTGGTCATCACAGTCAGCTTGAGGGTGGCGGTCATAAAGACCTTGTTCTGTGTGCGGTCGCCCTTCGGGGTCTCGCAGGTGTCTCGCACCTGCAAGTCCACCAGGCTTGTTTGCCAACCACCGAACCCAAATATTTCATTGGCTCTATCAATAACCCAATGGCCCTCCACATAAGACAAGCCCTGTCTCTTGCTCACCGCAGTCGGGTTAAGGCCCGCCGTCAGCATCTTCACTTGGTCTTCACTTATCAGCATCGCATCCTCCTTCTAGGAATCTGTCTATTCTGTCGTTAAGGTCTTGGTCGCGAATGTATGCAGAACCATCTTCTCTGCTCGCCCCTGATAAAAGAGACAAGAGCATCTCTGCTTCCGTCAAACGCTTTTGCAGACCGAGCAGTTCGCCGCTCTGCATGACAATCGCACTCATGTTCGTGACCCCGCGATCTCTGCTTGGGCGTCTTCCATCCAGCTCATGGCACTGGTGGCATCGATGACGTCGTCACCTGCTTCGGGCTCGGTGGTGGTGATCTCTACTGGCATCGCGTCGGCCGAGAAAAAGAAGATTTCTTTTTTGCCAGCATCGGTCTGTGCCGAGGCTTTCGTCATGAAGCACCGATACTTTCTGCTATACCATGTGCTGATTTTGACTGGGCCTACGATGCCGGTTATATCTATGATATTTTTTGAGTTCATTTCGACACCTCCTTCTCGTACTGGTCTGCGTCCCACGAGGCGTAGATGTCTTCCTGTAGACAGAAGACGTATTGGCCTGCCGAACTCGCCTTATCGAGCGCGTTCTTTAGCACTAGGCAGTGTGTGCCTGGTGCAATGTTTGCGTCGGGGCCGCTGTTCACCACCTCATGGACGAGCGCGTTCTCGTACTGAGTGACGCCTTCGAGCGTCGCGATGCGCTGCCCCAGGTCTGCTGGCAGTAGACCTCTTAGCAGCACCTTGTCGCCGTGTAGTTTTATAGACTTCGCACTAAAGTCTATAGACTGCATATAATAGTTAACGCTCATTTGTGATGACCTCTTTCTTTTTTGGTGGTGGTTTTGACAGCCCAAGTGACTGCCTTAGAAAAGTCTCTAGCCTCGCCTTAGTCAGCTTACTGGCTTTCGACAGCTCCTCTAAAGGGAGCTGTCGTTCATGGTACTGCGAGATCATCCAGCCAACTGTCGGGTCGGCTGGTTGGTAGCAATCGTGGCAGTGCGAATCACCACCTATTGCGAATGTCTCTGTCTTGCACTTTGGGCATACGCTAAACATCTTAATCCTCCTCTGCTCACCCTACCTTAAATCCACTGGTTTATGAATCTATCCACATGTTCTTTAGCGAACGCGATGCGCTCGGAGCCATAGCGACTACAGGCCAGTGAACTATCCACCTGCGATACCGTGTGTCCACGGATCGACATGTGGTGATGGAACTGCCGGGCCTCATATAGATTGCTGAACGCGCATAGTTCATCGTGCTCGTATCCCGGCTCAAGTGGGTCTCGATGTATTGCTATGTAAAATCCTCTCATTTTCTCTTCCTCCATACATACCCCCCGTAGGGGGGGTATGTTATGTACGCCATTTCAGGCCGAGTTTAATCCAGTCGGTCAACCACATGGTGACCATGGCTTTCTTTCTATCATCTCTAGTGACAGCCACCGGGATGCGACTGGTGTCATCATAGTCCCTCTCGGCGTCTGTGGCTTGTTCTAAAGCCTTCTTAGGGTTCGTCCTAGCACCGACTTTAGCTTCGACCCAGAAGTCGCTTAGAACGACGTCTGGTGCGTCTGAGCCTGATCGGGACTGGAAGCCCCTCTTGGCTTCCGCGAACCCCGCCTCTCGTAAGATCTTGGCAAGCTCGCGCTCCCATCCTGCGCCCTTGTCTCTGGATCTCTTACCACTCATTCGGCCGCCCCTCCCAGGCTAGTGTCTTGACCTATAAATAGAGACACTGACATCGTTCCGGTGGAGGTCTCCACCACAAGTTCAAGCGCCTGGGTCTCGTCTTCGACCCACTTTACTACGCTCATTGGCACCGCCACTCTCTCGATGCGGCCACGGTCGACATCATACACCTGATGCGTAAGGGCTATCGACTTTATATTATGGACGTTGAGGCTTAACATTGCTTACTCCTGAAGACAGCCACCGCAACCATAGCGTGGTTTTGGTCCTGTTGGTTGTTTCTTTATCATCCAAAACCTGAGAGGGTGATCCGATGTGTTCAAGAAAAGCGCCCCACCCTTGCTCGGTCACAAAAATGGGGCACGAGGATTCAGCGAGAATCTCTTCGGCCCTATTAAAATACTCCTTATAGACCTTGCCGTACCCACCCCGACATGCCTCTTTAAGAGGTGTGAACTCAATCGATTCGATGATGGAATGCATGAGGCTGGGTGCTCCGTAGCGGTCAATGAATACGACCGCGATCTTGCAGACAGCCTCGTAGGTATCGCTATCGCAATGCCGAACAAGTCCGTTGTCAACATCCTCGCCTTCTCTCATGAGCTTCCTTGCGGTGATCTCTTTGATCATATCGCCCTCCTTGCCGTGATACAAGCGAAGACCATACCAAAAATCAAGTGGCTGATTTTGTTTGCTTTATTGTCGTGGTGCGTAAGAGGTTACGCAGAAAATTAGCGTAAACCATTTCGCAGTGCGTAATTATTTACGCGCTCACTTTGCTATATAGAATACGGGCGTGGCCGCTAAACCTTCCGACCCAACGACCGCAGGACCGGACCGCTTTAAGGCCATAGGTTGCTTGCCGAAAACTTCCTCAATCGCCTTGGCCATACTGGCAGCTTCCTTCTTCATTTCTGGCGATGGGAGGACTTTGCTTCTTTCGCCTGCCGCCCTTAGATACCTTGGTGTTGCTGGAAGGTTGCCTACAAATACTCCTCCTGGCTTCAAGGAGTCACGAATCTGGACGAGAGTTCTCTTCAGCATGGCTGGTGTGTCTTGTGTGTTTATGACGTTCGATCCAAACACGACGTCGTAGTGGCTTGGCTTGAGAGCGTCTGGGTCATGTACGCCCGGAACCCACCCGCCTTTTGGCTTGGCAAAGTCATGAGCCACCACGTTATAGCCTTCCTTTCTTAGGGCTATCGTATGCTGGCCACGGCCTGCGCCAAAGTCAAGGATCTTTAGATTGTCCTTCGGTTTAAAGAGACCCTTGAATGCGTTGACCGTTGCGCTGGTCTTCCATGGCCTCGCCGTCTTGCCAGCCGCAGCGATCTGCTCCGCAGTGAACAGATCCTCGGCCGCCTTTGCGGCGGCCAGCTCTTTGGCCTCGCGCTCTATGGGTTTCTTAACTGCTTTCTTGGTGGCCTTTTTGGTTGCCTGCTTCAGTACCTTGGCTCCGAGTTTGCCTACTCCTCCACCAAATACAAATGGACTTTCGCTCGTCACGTTGTAGCCACGTGGCTTTGGAGGATCTATCAGATCTAGCATCTGCATCAATCGCTCGGGGTTGACACCTTGAGGCGTCGTGATGTCCATGGCTTTTGCTTGAAAGCTTCGAGCTTCCTCCTCTGCCTTCGCTTTCTTATAAGCGGCCAGTTCTGCCTCGCTCATACTAGCGATATAATCAGCCTCGCTGAATCCACTATACGCCATTGTCTTTCATCCTTCGCCAGTCAATCATCTCAACGTGCGGCAAATCTTTGAAGTGCCATCGCCCGCCCCATGCTAGTCCGATGCGCTCGGCCAGATTGCCGAACGCACCCCATGCCTCCATGGAAGAGCGAGTCGTGGTGTCCCATGCGTCATGCACCATCCGGCCCTGCCATTCTCTTAGAGGCAGCTCTATCTTCTTCTCGTCCAACACAAAGTCTGCGGCGAGTCCATAGTTATGTGGACTCTCACCTGCGCGAGCCCTAGTGACGCGACGGGTGTAGTAGTCTTCCTGGGTTTCATCGCTGCGCCAGGTCTCAAACAGTTTAAAAGGCAGCTCCTCTTGTTCCATGAGGTGTATGCACCATACGACCGCAGACCTGAATGGCTCCTCAAGTTTATCGATGGCGCAGCAACGCTTCATTTCTTAGGCTTGAAGTGGCTTCGACCAATCGAGATGGCCTCTTCTAAAATCTCAATGACATCATCATCAGTTCTTGTCTTCGTCTTCGCTGCTATGCTCTTTGCTAGTGGCAACAGGGCGTTTGCTACGCTTAGTGCCACCGCTAAATAAATCAGAAATTGCTCTAACGTCATCGTCTGCTCCTTTGTAATGGCCGTCCTTGCATTGGACGACCTTCTTCTTCCATTTCAGTTCAGTCAAACCGTTCTCTATTTCTGGCATGGTCATCTTGGCTTTGTTGCCACAAGAGATGGCACCGGTCTCGGCCCAGATACACATGGCGATATAGAGCACCTTGGATTCGGGCGATCCTTCGCCCTCTATGATATCTTTGATTATCATCTTACTCCCGTAATTTTGTGGCCAGTCAAGAAAGCCGCGAGATTGTCAACATCCCTTGCTTCGCGATTGAGTTCTTTCAGTCTCTCAGCTCTGTCCTCTGGAGTCAAGCCGACGATGTCGAGCCTATACTGCCTCTCTAAATCCCTCTTATGGCGGTTCAATGCACCAGATATCTGATACCGCAGCTTGCCTGGTTCAGTCGGCATTGTGCGTATACCAAAGACTCTGCCAATAACCTCCTCTGGAGTCAGCTTCTGACCGCGCAGGGTTGTGCCTGCGCGGGAAGCCTCTCTAAGCTGGATGACCCGGTATAAATAACCTGGCCCAAAGGAACGCAGCAGGTGTGACATTCGTCCACCAAGCCCCTCAAAATCTGCGTCGTATTCAATATCTTTGCCGAATAGCTGCTCACTGATGATTCTGACCCAACCACCGGGCGTGAACCGATTGACGCCAACCTCTGATAGTTCGCCAGCATAAGTTCCTGGTGCTAGACCAGCCATCTCTGGTAGCGCACTAGCTCCAGGGAACGGGTCCATGAAGCGGAATGACATCATCTGCTTGCCCTCGGTGCCAGGTATAGGCACGGCCAGGCCGCGCTCATAGAGGGGCTGTGTCTCGTAGGCACGTCGCTCCTCCTCGCTGAATCCTGCATAGTATGGAGCCCACATGTGCTGCATAAGTGATGCTTGAACAGGGTGCGTTGTCTGCATGTCGAGCACAAGGTTCGCGATCCTGTAAGGATACGCGATGAAAGGTACGATGCCATAGCTACGCAAGAACTGAACGGCGTGCGGCAGATCGTCATAGTCGATCATAAGGTTGTTGGTGTACTTGGCTGCGTCGTCAGTGAGTCCTTTGTTCTTAAGCACCTTGTCGGTGGCCTTGCTTAACGATATGCCTTCTTTCAGGGCCACCTCCTTGGCTACCCTGTCAACACGTCGCTTAAAGATCGCCATCCTGCTCGCCATGTCGGTGGTCACAAAGGCGGTTGTCATGCGCTCATTGGCCGTGAAGAAACGTGATATGTCTTCGGCGGCGTGGCCCTCAGCCACGTATCGCCCAAAGGCAGTCCAAGAACTCTTGCCGCCCTTAGTATGGGTTTCATTCGCCAAGGCTTTTGCAAAGTCCTTGAGCCCAGCAAACCTGCCGATGGATGCCTCGATTGCCTCGTTGGTTGGCTTGATGCCGCCAAGATCTCGCGCCATAAACTGCATCAGACCAGACTCTGAGAATGCTTTATAGTAGCGGCCCTTGTTCTTAAGCTCATTGAACCCGCCTATGAGGGCGGCAGGTGACCCACCATCTACCACCTGTGTTAGTTGATGACCAAACATCGCGTGAACATGCGACGTGGGACCAGCGATGACCTTCATCTTTTTGAATGCCCTAGTCCAACGAGCGAACGCCTGCCTTATCTGGCCCGGTGCCTGGTCTAAGCGTTTGACGGTCGCCCATACATCGTTCCTCACAAAATGACCGGCCAACGCGCCATACTTATGCATGTTGGTGCCAGCAATCTTTGTCTCTGGCACGAGAGAGTAGTCGCCTGGGGCGACTGCGTCATCGATGCTCTTGCCATTGACGTGCCTCTTTGTGACAATGTCTTTTCTATTGGCGAGGTTTTGATACAGTTTGAATCTCTCAATCGCGTGAACCTGCTCAATAGCAGCGGCCTCAAGTGACCGATGGAAGTCTGCGCCAATGATGGCTCCCTCCTTGATGCGTTGATCGACTGACTTCTCATACTTATTCTTGGCGCGTTTGAAGTGATCAAACGCAATGCCACTCAGCCTGGCGGCCTCATGGTCTGAAATATTCCTTGCTCCTCGTTTGTATTTCTCTGGCAGATACTTCGCGAGGTTGGTCACGAACACTGCGTCAGAGATCATCCTGCCTCCTGTGCGGCTGTTGCCAATAACGCTATTGCCTTCTTTGGCTAGTTGGCTGAGGTACTGCCTGAGCCCAAGCATCTCGGTGCCCATGCTTTCGAGTGCGCTATGAAGACCAGGGGCTGCTCTCTTGTCGACCATGATCTTCATGCCGATTTTGCCAGAGTCGAAGTCCTCAATCCAGTTACCTATGTCTTTGCGAAACAAGAACTGAGGGCCGCTCATCGACTTGCCTTCATAAGTGAAGTCAATCATGGTGGGCTTTTTGTCATGGATCTCATGTATGAGCCGTTCAAGCTTCTTGCCTTCTTTGCTGGCCACCCACTTGCGGCGTTGGGCCGGTGTCATACTCTGGATCTGATCATTCATCTTGATCTGAATAGCCCTAAGCTCATGGATTTTAGGGATCAATTCAACATGCTCAGTCATAGCCTTGAACATCAGGTTGCGCTGATACTCAGATAAGCTCTCTATGCCTGGCATTATCTCGTCGCTGACCTCGAATGTTCTCTTGCGCGAAACAATCTCTGGTCGCTTCAGAATGTCTTTAAGCGTGGTGCCCATGCCAAAGTATGGCGTGGCGAGCGCTCTACCAACCTTGCCACCGATAAACCGGGTGAACTCAATCGCTGGCTCTCTAAGTCTCTTAGGGACGTCAATGATGCCTGACTTCGTACCAAAGACCCCAGGCGCTGCCTCAGTTAGGGCTGATGGCATGTAGGCTTTGCTCGGTATCATCTCTTCGGCTGTACGCTCAAGGGATTCCTTGGCCTTGCTTACAAAGCCAGAACTCCTTTCTGCTCTTTCTGCCTCCTTTGCATAGCCTCGGCCCTTTTTGAGTGCCGACAAAACGCCCTCGCCCTCAGCGAGGGCTTGCTTGGTTCCTTTCAGCCCAGCCTTGGCACCGAGAGTAGCCACTTTGAGACCCGACGCAAGTGTTGCTGTCTCAAGCGGTCGCTGCTGGATGACCTCTGGCCCAAGCCGACCAATCTCGCCAACGTCATGCGCCATCCCTCCAAGCATGGATGCCATAAAGTCCATCGGCCCAACGGCTGCTGCTACTGGTTCGCCTCTAAGCAGACGCTCGGTCATTGTTCCTACGCCCTTGATGCCACCGACGGTCAGTGCTGGTACGGCCAGGGCGATGTGGCCAAATGTTCTCAGCGTATTGTTCGCAACAAACGCCTGCGCTCGCCGGATGCCCTCTGCTTGTTTGGGTTTTGTAGCCGCAATCTGCTGGATCTCTCTCTCTTCAAACCATGGGCGATTAGTCCATCGTTCATAGAGTTCCTTGTCGTCCATGATCTTGGCGGCATTCATCATTATGAGGTGGGGCGGCGAGAAGCTGCGCCACTTTGCTTGTGATAACTGCTTAGGTATATTGTCGAGAGCGTGCTTTAGGTCTCTGACCCCTTGAGTGTTGCCAGAAAAGAAATCCTCAACGAGCTTGTGGTCCTTCTTGGCCTCTTCATCGAAGTCACTCATCCATTCGGACTGAGCCTCAATCTGCTCTTCCGGGCCGATGTATGTCTTTCTTATGGCCTCGTAGGGATCGGTTGGCATATTGGCTACTCTACTCTGGCGTGTCTGGGCTCACGCCCGTTACTTGGCCCGCTTGCTTTGGCTTTGGCAGGCCCAGGGTTTTTGCCAGGCTTCCTGTTCTGTCGTAGGGTGTCGGTGCCGGCTTTTGAGGTTCTGTTGACGACGTATTGCCGTAACCAAAGGCCGCGTTGCACTCTGGATCATGGAGGGCATTCGCGAGATCGCCGAACACAAGGTCTTCAATGGCAGTAGTCCTTCCGAAACCTTTCATATTGTTGATCGCCAGAGCCCTTTTTGTGAGGTAGTCGAGCTTTCTTTTGCAATCGCCCTGGAGTTTCTTTCTGCCCGCGATGACCTCACGCCTCAATGCTTCACCCCTATCGATGACGTGTTGAAGGGTTGCCTCCAACGTCTTCGCTTTCTCTAATTCAGCTCTCTCAATGGCTGCGTTTTCTTGTATTTTGCGGGATCGACTCTGCAAACCAGAACTAACTTTAAGCTGCTTTTCTCGCCAATCTATATTTTCTTGATGCCTGCTTTTATCAAGCGCAAGGGCCTCTTGATATCTGTCGTCCTCTTTCTTGAGGGCAGCCTGCCTCTCTGCTTCCTCTGACCCGACCCTGACCATCATGTCTTTTATAAAGGCTGGGTCTACGCCTGGGTACATCTTCGCTATGTCTGCACTGTACTTGCTCATGGCCTCCTGTTTGCGCTCGGCCGCAGACCTTATTGCCTGCGACTCTATCCCCTGGCTTTTAAGTCGCTCGGTCAGGGCCGCGCTGAATGGCTCCTCTTGCACCTCCATCGACAACGGTTCACCGGATTCTGACAACGGAGGTGGTTCTGCGTCAATTATATCGCCCTCCATTCTCGTTCTCTCAAGAGCTAACTCAGTCTCTTCTTGTAGGATTTTTTCTGCTCTGGCTGGGTCTGCAAAATATTTACCACCCTCAAGTGCCGCTTCCTTGGCGCGACCACGCATGATATCTTGCTCCTGCAAGTTAAAGAGTTTTTTCCGCCGTTCCTCTTGGGCTGCTCTAAGAGTCTCTTGTTCCTTCATGCGCCTCTCTTGAAGCTGCATAGCCTGGTACTGGCCATAGCCCTGGACGCCTGTCTGGAGTGCCTGTTGGATCGATGCCCAGCGTCGAGCTTCACGCTCTTGCCTCATGCGCTCCATCTCAAGTTCTAGTCTTCTATTGGCACCTGGTGCCATCGGTATTGATCTCGGCATGTTTACTTCCTGTTACGCTTTAACATAAAATATCAGACGTTCGCCGTTTGGCATGGTGTAGATATATTTATGATGTGGTACGTTGTTTATTTCAGTGGTGGACGGTGCCTCTTCTATAAATGGAGCCCAGGACGTGGCCATTTCTTGCTTTGCTCCGGGCGGTAGTTGTTGGGCGCTGCCGACGACAAGCCCTGGCTCGCGTGTGTCGTACGCATTATTCAGCCATTCACCATCATCATTCTGACGCAGGCCAACATTGGCGTAGTAGTCACTGGCGCTGTATTGATATCCCGAGTCTGCATAATTGCCAGCATTATTACCAGATATGCCCTCCACGTTACTCGCGATGAACCGCGTGCGCTCGCCTAACGTTGTCAGATCGCCCCATACGGGGCCATCGCCTTCACCATCACCACCATCACCACCATCATCATTATTCAATGCATTGGCAAACACCCCTGACTTAGCAATGGCCTCCTCAGAAAACCCAAGCGCCCTAAGAAATTCGCGTGTCTCCTCTGGGTCACTTAAGATGTCAAGATCTTTGGCTGCCATGAGTGCCGACAAGAGTTGACCTGTCTCTCTTGATCCGATTGCATCTTCCAAGCGTCGTCGCTCGCCTTCCATTCCAGCCGCCTGAATCCAATCGCCAAACATATTTCGACGTGCTTCATCTGAGGCTTTTTGTTGGACGTCTGCTCCGAGTGCAAGCATGCCACCAGAGGTGGTCATGCGGCCACGACCGGCAGCGGCCATGGCACCAGACATAGCGCGGCTCGCTGCTCTGCGAGCCTCGTCTTCATAGTCTGCATTCAGGATCTCACAGATGCGCCTGTCTGCCAGGCTTTCGATATTGGCACACGGGTCTTCGTCACCACCAAGGGTCTCGTCGGAGGGAGTGTCATAGCTTGCTGACCTTGGGACTATTGCAGATTGAAGCTTTGCATCCTGCGCCCCCACCGCCACATCTGGCTGATTGATTTGCCTGGGTGCCTCGGTGATGGGCTCTGCTGGGCTATCATCTCTCTGAGGTTCACCTGGCTCTCTCTGAGGTTCACCTGGCGCGGCTCCAACCCTCTGAGTGCCTGCGAGCGGATCTGCCTTCGGGCCTTTAGCTGGCCCAGGCTGGAATGCTCCTGGTGTTGCTGTTGTGACAGCCGGAGCGGTCGTCTTAGGTAGACTCGGAACCACCGGCCTGCCCTCTGCTGGGATTGGCTTTAAGGCTGTCTGTGACGCCTTCTGACGTGCCTGAAGCTCTTGCTGCTCCTTAGTGATGTCTGGTTCTGTGGCAGACACACCGCGCCGCCGAACGGTTCCTCTTTGGCCTGCTCGGCCACGGACGTTCCCTGTCTGAGCGCCAGAGTCGGATCCATACCCACCACCCGGCGTCCAGCCACCTATATTCAATCCACTATAAACAGGCATATTAAACTCCTATATGGGCCATAATACAGAGCAAACTCTATATGGTCCATAATATTGCGTAGGCTCTAGCCACCGTACCTGATGAGGTGAGCCTGATTCCTATTATTCTGTCTTGTGCCTCATCGGTTGGGTCGCCACTTGCGCTGCCAAGGGCCACGACTGGTGATTCATCAACGGTGACTGTCTGTTCGAGAGACCCAGATGGTGTGACAATGGATGCACTTGTAAGTGTTGACACACCAAATTTAACCTCAACGGTAGACTGTGTCACGGATGCAGCCTGCGTTACAGCATAGAACAGCCGCGACACGCTGTACGTGTCGTTGTCTGTGTCAACCCCGGACGTATAGAACGTCCACTTGTTGCTGAGGGTTGTGTTGTCAACAGCCCTTGCGACGAAGCATTGAGCCTTTAACATGTTCTGGTTGCTTGAACTAACTGAGTTGTCTCTCGATGTCTGCAAGGAGTCACGCCTGGTTGTCACTTCAGATGCGCTGTCTGTGGCGCTACCGTCAATGCCGTCAACCTCGGCCCTAGTTGGCGTCGACGCGAATCGGTCTGTTCTTATAAGAAGATTCAGATAGAGATCTTTTGTCGAAGTCAAGTCGGCAGCAGCAGTCACTGAGATGGCGTATTTGCTGTCGGCCCGGAGCCTGAGATTTCTAGCGTTCATCTCTTCCTGGGTTGCCGTCCCATCGCCAGTCATGGTGATATAGTCCCAGGTAGCAGACGGTCCATTGTCGGGCGCAGCGGCGACGCCATCGTATCCGCTACCGTCATATTCGATGTTGCCAACAAACCACTGGATCTTATACTCATCGCCGTCAGCAAGGTTATGGCCTACGAGGTGAGCAGATATGATGTCGACATTGACTGGTGGCTTAATGATGAACCTTCTCAGCTCGGCACTATCAGAAGCCCCGGTCAGTCTGAATGGAAGCGTCAGCGTGCTATGGCAATGCCTCTTGTCTATCGTGCTATTTATCTTCCTGGCGGCATCCTTGAAGTTGGCGTTCAACCTTCTTGGGTCAAGGACCTCGTCTTTAAAGAAGTTGTATGGCACTTTGCCTATCTTCATTCTTTGCTCCTAAAGCACCGCAGCGTTATAAAGAAGTGAAGCTGATCAAGGGTCGCACCTGAGTTGTTAGTTGCAACAAGATCATAGACCGAACCAGCGAGCAAAACCTGCCTTGGGTTTGTACCGTTGTCTGGCGTATACCTTGCTGTCTCTTTTGTCGTGGCGGCAGTAGTCGTCAAGGACATACTAATTGAATCAGCCAGGAATAGGTGCGGTATTGTTGGCAGGTCATTGAATTCATTGGCCTGCTTGCCGTCGAGAGTAACTGTTATAGCACCAGTGCCAGCCGCCGATGCTTTGTGGCTGACAACGCCTATGGCCACCACCTCGGAGTCATCAGCGCAAACAAACCTGTAAGACACAGACGACGTGTTTGTCACGGCACCTTCGTATCTATTTAGGCAATAGATGTTTGCGTTCTTCTGGTTCTCTGCGGCGATGTTCTGAAGGGTGCTGCTGCTTGTGGCAGACCCGCTGGCGTCAAAGAGAGCATTCAGATCAGCGGCAAGTATCATCTGTGCGTCAACGATGGTCATGGTCTATTCCTCCCTTGGCCACCAGTCTTAACGTCAACCAGGCCGACTCTTGACAAAGCCTGCGTGGCCCCGACCTCAACCGTTACATCATCAGTACGCCGAGAGAATAGAAACCTGAGACTCTTTAATTCTCTTGACCTATACTCTCTGCCATCACCCCACATGGTGGAGGGGCTCTGCGTTAGTACGATCCCGTCTGTTCGCGTTGAAAACCCAGACGATACCGGCGTCGGTGTCGTCTTTGTTTTGTCGAGACCTCTGATGGCTGCCTTCTGAACCCGGCTGCCATTGTCTGATGATGTCGTGACAGACCTAACAACGGGTGATGCTTCAGGGGGTGTCGGCACTCGACCAGCCATAGACCCCGTCGGCTTGATGCCTCCGGTGGTGGTATGGTCGTCGCCATCCTCTGTGTTGCCATAGAAGGCATAGATCCTGCTCTTGTCTACAAGAAGCTCATTGTCGTCGTCCTCATAAAGGACGCCGACAATATCTAAGGTCCCTTCAGTTGTCTCTGGTTGCCACCATGACCGTATGCCTCTAGTTAGGTCAAACATGCAGACAGAGTCCTCGCCTGGCATAGAGATTATCGGACCCTTGCGTCCAGCAAACACCTTGCCAATCCTGTAGTCAGGAAAGTTAATCATCTCTGCAACGGACCTAGACATCGTTGCATCAGATAAGGGTGTCTCTTCCTGGCCCCTGTCTATACGCTTCAATCCTCTGCCAGTAAGCGCATGAAGCTGGTTCCTGACAAGGGCTGATTGGCCATAGTTGTTTGCGCTGTGGTCAGAGATATTGTCAATGATGCCAATAATCTCTGGGCCAGCAGCGGCTGCGTCTGCGCCAAGACCCCATACTCCATTGCCAGTTATGGCGACAAGCCCACCACCGGGCGTTACATGGAGCCCATAGATATGACCCTCAAGGGCCACTATGCCCGCCGAAGTATAGGTACGAGGCATTGCTGCATCAGATATAAACAATCTCTCGCCATCAGCGATGACGCATCGTCCGTTCCATGAGGCGCAGATACCTTGAGGGATGTTGATGGTAGCACGGTCGGCTATCGACACCTTCTCTGCGACAGTGATGCCACCTCCGGTGTAGCCTGAGACCGTAGGAAAGTCTGGTGAGCTTATGATGAGTTCGCCAGTAACAACAGCATGGGTTACGACTCGTGGCTTTGTGTTAGATACAGGCAAGCTTTGTAGCTGCTGGAACTCCTCATCAAACACAACGATCTTAGTGTGATGATTATTGGATGTGCTGGTATCAAAGATGACCAAGTAGTGGTTGATACGGTCAGCGTATTGACCCCTGACAGAGAACCCTGCGACAATCTCTTCATTCGATACGGCGGCTCTGAAGTTGACTAAGCCTGGACGAACGCAAAGCTCACCGCCAGGCAGGGTCCACATATTTCTTAAGTCAAATCTTGATGTGTCAATCATGTGTTAGCCTATGTGGTGTTGTGGTCATTCACGCCGCCAGTGCCAGAGTTCGCTACCGAATTAGCCCTGTTGCCAATTGTAATATTCCTTGGCGAGGTCTTTGTGTCTATAGCTCCAGCCCCGAGTTGGTTTCCAATGATGATATTTCCGCCAGTCGCTCCATCGATATACAGGAGTCCAACGGCGATATAGTTGTTAGAGATCGTGCAGTTCCCAGGATTGCCACCAGTAAGAAAGTATTGGTCGCTTCCGCCAATGTGATCGACCCTCACATAATTGTCTATGAACCGGCACCTCACGACATCCTCGGCCGCCAAGCACTCAACGAATGCGGCCTCTGTCCCAGAAACAAGCCACATGGTACATCCTCTGACCCCCACCTGCGTCAGCGACCCACCGTCGACAACCATAAATTTATCAAACGGCTTTTCTGCGTAGGCACCCGTCCCGGTGCCTATCCTCAGCCCGTCGAACACGGCATCATACAGGTCTGTGGTAACGCTAAACAATGTCATGGGCGTGACTAAGGAAGCTGATGATGATGGGCCACCGCCTGTCACAGCTCCGTCTGGGATTATGACAGACCCGCCTTGCGATGACAAAGTGAAGCCAGAGCTTGACAAGTTTATGGTGGACTTAACACTAATGTCGTTGACCACCACCACGCTCCTTTTGTCTGTCGTATTGTTAAGAGCGTTTCTTAGATCAGACTCATTCCTGACCTTGATCTCTCTGAGAGAGTCCCTCGCTCGATCCCATGTATGGCGACGCCTCGGCCACATTATAAGCTTCCATAATTCAATCTATGAACTCGCAGGCAGTTCTTCTTGCTGGTTGTTGCATCATAAGCAACGTAGCTCCAGCGATACAACCTTCTTTGATAATCCTGAACAAACCTATGTCGAGGGAACGACACAGCCATTGGTTGCTCCGGTGTTCTTATGACGGCATCTCTCAGCATTATGATGCGATCATCGAGGGCCGCATTACCTGTAGCCTCTTTCGGCAGCAAGTGCTTGGCTGCTACGGCCACGATCCATGCATCCATCAAGGGCCATACGAGGGCCGAGTCTGGCGCATAGTTGACAACAGAGGTGTTGCCGGTGGTTGATATGTCTGGGCGCATCACGAGCCGAATCCTTAGATCGTGAGCCGAGCCTGACGATCCCTCGGCATCCCTCGCCCTAGTGGCCTTGATGGGAGTGAACGAAGATCCCGTCTTAATAGATACTGACTTGATGATAATAGGCGGCCTTGGCGTAGCCAGTGCCGACAGGTCAAGCGTACCGTCAGACGCCGTGGTGGTGTCGAAGACAACATCAAGTTGATCGCCACCCTCTGCTGAATATATTGATACGCACTCATCGACAGCAGCCTGTAGGGCTGCGTCTACCTCATTGTCTGCGTGCCAAGCGGTGGTGATAATGGGCCAGCGTTCGCCCAGTCCATCATCGGTCTGGTCGTCAAGAGCCTTCTGAACACGCTCTCTTGCTTCATGAAGTTCCATCATCAGCCCCAGAGATTGGAACCTGGATCCGGTATGCGCTCTCGACGATCTCTTTGACCTCACCATGAAGGTCTTCGACTTTAGCCCTTGCTTCGGCCTTGTCTCTCTGTACGGCTCCTCTCATCTTCTCAAGCTCCTGGGCTACGGCCAGTCGGCTTATCTTGCCGCCTAGAACGTCATACAAGCCAGTGTCTTGATTGAATGCCATAACAGGGATGTGGGCCTCCACTATAAAGCTGAAACCATAAATCGTCGGAATGCAAACCTTGCTAGGCTCACCAAAACAAAGCTCACCGCCATGGGTCGTCGGAACGATACCATGGCGGTGAAGCCTAGAGATAAGACGTTCTCTCGTCTTGAGAGAGGGTCTAATCATTTCAACCCCTATTACCAGACAAAGTCTGTAATGCCAGTGAGTTTGCCAAGACCAGATCGCTTCGTAACCCGGAGGTTATAAAGACCGAAGATCTGCGTGTCATAGACGAAGCTCTGGTCAGAGACCATGGCTGCCTTCTTGCCGTCAAAGTCAGGACCGAAAGATCGCCACTCGGCAAGCTTCACATCCCTGTCAGTGAAAAGCAACAGATTGCTGTCAGGCATATTCTCATCAATGATGATAGGCTTGCCTTCGAGGGTCGGATGGCCACCGGTCGGATCCATTACTGAACCAGTGAACCGGCGATTGCCAACCAGCAGATTAAGGTACGCATGGAGCACATTGCTGTTCATTACAGCATGAGTCCAAGGCTGACCGTTACGACGTTTCACGTCTTTAGACAGACGATCAATGTCGTCATGAGACAACGCACCAGCAGTAACTGCACGCTCGTTGCCAACGTAACCAGACCCAGCAGAAGCCACAGCACTGTAGTTACCTGCCTCTCCGAATGAGCCAGAAGCGAGTGTCGAGTCAGCAGCGTCGATCAATGAGACCATCGTATCTGCGGCAGTCCCAGCACCACGAATCGTGGGCGATGACGCACCACTGTCTGCGATGCTGTTGCCAGCAGAGTATGGAGTCGCCATAGCAGAGTCAATGAAGACATTCATCGTCACGATGCCACTTGCGTGATCTACAGCAGTCACTTCGCAGAAGAGCGCAGTGCCAGCAGACGTATCGACAAACCCATCGATGCGAGCACCAACACGATAACCGCTCGTATCAAGCTTCACGGCACCGGCTGCATCTTGCAACGTACCATAAGCGACGGTCGACGTTGCTGCGTCCTGATGAGTAGAGGTCGCCAACGAGGTGTTGAAGATCGCCCGACCAAGAGTACGACCAAGATCTGCGCCAGCCGATTCCATCTGCTCTCTAACGAGATTAACTCCGTCTTGCTTGCTTACCGCAGTCAAGGCAGAGATACGAGGAATAGACAACCGAGTGAACAAAGCCTTCGGGTGGTATGCCAATTGAACTAAGTCAGCGGATTCGCCGTCAGGAAGAGGCCCGCCATCAGCAATGAAGCCGGTTGACTTGTTGCCGCCAGTCTTGACGTTGACAATGCCAACAGTACCAGAATGCTTTTCTTTTTTAATAGTGCCCTTGCCGACAAAAGGTGCCTCAAGGTTCGCTTGCTCATTAACCACCTTGTTGCCAAAACGAGCAACCAGTTGGTCAATGTCGTCAAATGTAATAGCCATTTCTATCTCCCTATAGATTCTAAGAATGTAACCATGTCATCAGCCGAATGGCCCTCAATCGGAGCTGCTGCTCCTTGCGAACTAACCGGCCGGGGTGCCGTTGGCCCACCATGTTGCCTGGCAAGCCTTGCTTTATAATGAGACACCCGTTGTGAATCGATCTCTTTTGCGATGGTCTTCATCGTCTTAGTATCAGACTTCTGAAACCTAAGAACCAGCTCTTCTGCCGTTACCGTGGGATACTCCTCAGCAAGCGTCTGAGCTTCTTCTATAATCTCTTCGGCCCTCGCCTCAACCGCCCTTTGTGTCTCGCTCTGTCGACGCCTCTGAGAGGCTTCTGAGTCGAGTTTAGATCGGATCTCTCGTTCTTGATCTTGAGCCTTCAAACGACGAATCTCTTCATCTCTTGGGTCCGGCTCATCAAAGACACGGAGCTTGTCTTCAGTCTCTAAAAGCCGCCGCTGCATGATCTCAAAGCCTTGCTTGTACTCGGCTAATTGATCTTCAAGCTCACTGGCCCTAGACTCAACCCGCTTCCGGGCTGCCTGAAGTCCATTGATCCGCCTAAGAAAGGACTTCTTAGGGACCATCTCTTCCGCTGCTTCGGTTTCGTCTTGGGACTCATCCTCAGCTTTGGCTTCGACATTATCGGCGTCGGGGCCGTCACCCTCCTGGGCGGGCTGAGATTGCGAATCCTCAGTAACGCTGTCTTGCTCAAGGGATGAAACCATCTCTTGGTCTAAGGATGGCGAGTCCTCTATAACGCCATTATCATCGTTCATCATACTAGATGCACTCCTTATAGTCTAGGGCGCTCCCGTGAGCGCCTTGCCAATGACGGCTGCCAGTCCAGCAAAACCGCCAGACACAGCACCCCAAACTCTAGCCTTCACCCTTAACTCTGCGATGTGCTCCTTATTAGATACAACTTCTTTATGAACATCATCAAGGCTTTTCTGGTGACGGTCGAGCGCATCAAGAACCATCTTCTGATACTCGTTCCAGCCGTTGTTATTCATAATCAACCTCGATGTATTCTATATAGTTATTCACCTCAAATATGAGGTTCTCATGTTCATGTGTCCACGGACTGGATGGGCCGTCCAAGTGTCTGTAGCCAGGGTCCTTTTTTGTAGCCCAGAGCGCAGCGTGTACCATCTCATGAACAAATGCTGTCTCATGTAGCGCATCCTTCTCTGCCACAAACATAGTGCCGTCAGGATAAAGAAGGCCATAATAGACCTTCTCTGTCTCTGGTATCTTAAGGAACTTGCCACCTTCTTGCCAATGTATCTTGAGTGCATCGAGGGCCTCAATGATGCCGACCGATTCCTCTGGGCCGAATATCTCAACCCATCGCCAAACGAATATCTGCATGGCCGTACTAACCAATGCCGCATCGTACTTGCCGTCCGTCTGCCTTGCCTCCCATCCCGGTATCTTTTGTGTACAAGTATTCTTTTCATACTTATAAAACTCCGGTCTGGTGTCGGATGCGAAAGCGCATCCGGCAACCAGAAGCAGGACCAATAAGGATCTCAATCGCACATACCCCAGCTGCAAGAGAAAGAGCAGCAGTCACTTGGCATAGTACAGGGTGTCATCGACCCGCCGCAGCCACCACCGCCGCCACCTGCGGTACATACCGTAGGTGGACCACCAGAACAGGTTTCTCCCGTGTCATCGTTGCAGCAGTCTGAGCTGGCGGTGCATGGGTCACCTGTCCCTACGCAACACTCACCTCCTGTACACCCAACCGTGCCTACAACTTGGCAGCAACAGTCGCTGCCGGTGCAAGATGCGTTGATGGCCTTGCAGCAATTTGAATCGGTGCAACAGTTAGAATCAATGCAATCCGTACTTCCATCGCAGTCTTCATCTATGCTGTCGTTGCAGGTACTCTCTGTCGCAACGCACTCCTGAAGGGTCTTCCAGCCTGATCCAGTGCATAGCTTATTCTTGTTGTCTCCATCGTACAGCATCGTTCCTTCTGAGTATCCTGAGCATGAGCTGCTTAAGGTGCTGTCAATGATAGGCACCAGAATCCCAAAGTTGCCTAGACCCACATTGACTGCGAGTAGTGTAGCAGGCACTGCCAATACTAGGAGCAATGCTATCCTCACATTGGCTCTCACTGGTTCACCATCTTCTTATAGTCGGCTCCGTTGCAGTAGTGAGCCCTGTCTGTGACTGTGTCATAGTACATCAGACCTTCCCTGTCTGCGTCGCAATCGTCTGAGTCCCGCCCGGCGTCATGCGGTAACAATATGCCGAATTCGCCAAGTCCGACGTTGGCCGCGTAGGCCATGACTGGCACGGCCAGGATGGCAAGAACTATAAGAATCCTCTTCTTCATATTATCTCCTATAGCTGGCAGTCGTCGTCATCGAATGTCCCGAGTGTAAGTGTCGCCTTGACTTCGTATGCAGATCCATCATACATGCAGATGCATAATGCAGATCCGTCATCAGTCTGCATGTACCACATTGCCCCGTTCTCGTCCTCATCGTCAGCAGTAGAGCTATCGCAGAAAGCACTAGGAACATCTACTCCTCTTATTCTGGTTGGGCCAGTGCGAAAAACAGTAATGCCCTCGATGCCGCTTATCGTATCCATAGTTAGATGAAGCTGGGAAGTATCAGTAGTCGAATTTCGTCTAATTCCAAGTGTCCCGGCAGTGCTGGCTGCACCGGCACTGTCAGTAATCATCCTTACTCCAGAGGCGTGGGCGTCAGAAGAATTGGTAACCATCAGAAGATTATTGCCTGAGGTTGTACGCTCGAAGGTTACATCGTTGGCCAGGACTGCTACCGATGAGTTCCCAACCGTCACTTCATCCGTTCCAGCATTCGCATCGAGATAAATATATCCGACCGTCGAGTTAGTCTCCAGGAAGATGTCTCCGCCGTATGATGCGTTGCCGCTGCACGTACCCGGACAACTCGATCCCGTATTACAGCACTCGCTTGACGACGTACACGACTCACCTTCACCCAAGCATGTGCCTGCGTACTGTCCTTGGTATGGTATATCCAGCGAGGTTTTGAGAAATAGATGTCGCGAACTATAAAATTGTTCAGGCTCTATCTTGCTGTAGAGGCTACTTGACGTATTTCCTACCATTATATTTGACCCCGCCGTATTTTCAGATGAGAATCGGTTATTTGAAAAAATAGCGCCAGTCATCTCACATCCGGCCAAGGCACAGTACAGTGACCCGAGGGCAGAATCGTTAAGGCCGCTGCCAGTGATGGAAGCCATCATAATAGGCACCGACAGCAACAAACCTGCAATCAGTAATTTTATCTTCATTATCTAGCTCCTATGCAGGTCAGATTAACACTTCCGGCTGAGAGACACCGTGGTGCACCGCGAACATCAATCGAAATGGCAGCATCTATGCAGTCAGATGACGTACATATTGGATACCCCTTGTCAGTTATATTGACATCGTCACCGCCGATCCAGACCTTAGTGGCCGAGGGATTCATACAACGAACTGTATTGTAATGAGTGACGGCGGCAGACGTCAGGGCCACGCCGCCGGACGTCGTGTCGCAAACAACCCGGAACGCCTTGACCTTGCTCGCTGGGTTAGACAAGGCATTGGCCTGCGGCTGTAACGCGACCCATGTGACGACGCATATAGCGGCAAGCACTGACCCGGCGGTTAAGATTCGTTTCATCATTGTGGTACTCCTTGAGGTTGTTGCTGTTGAGCTGCAACGAGCTGTTGATCATAGTATTGTTTCAACTGCCAAAGCATGCTCTTTAGATTGGGGTCTTGCTGAGTGTCGATGGATCGTCCAATAACAGATGATGCCAGTTGCGGGTTGACCTGTGCTGGTTGTATGAGGGTTCCTGCCGCTGCTGATTGTATCATCTGATTAATGAGTTCTATTTCTCTTGCCTGACCTTCAGTGTATTCAAGGCCAGTCTCTGATCGCTCTGCAACGGTTGCTGGATCTTCAAGTCCGGCTTGTGCTCGCTCAACAATATCCTTAGCCTTCTGAGCATGATAACGAGACATACCTGTTCTCGGCTCAAGGCGAACACCGACGCCATCAATGTCTGCGCCCACAAAAGGAACGACCGTCATGGATCTGTCCTCGCCAACTATGCGTATCAATCTCGGCATGGAGTAAAACTGCCTTACAAGGTGAAGTGTTATATTCCATAAATTTAATAAGAACTTCTCAATGTGTCTAGCCGTGCCAGCATTCTTCATAGAATCCAACTGACTAAGATACGCAATCTGTTTGGCAGACGTTCCTGACTTAGCGCTCTCTGCTCCAGTAAGAATCTCATTGAGTCCAGCTATGTCATAAAGCCTGCGCTCAAGACGGTCTCTATCTCGAAACAAAATCTCATTGATCTTCGGTGGCTCTAGCCACCGAATGGTTTGCGACTTCTGGACGTCATCCACTTTGATCATGTGGTTGTCGTCCTCCCACGTTTCGATGACATTGCTTGGTGCCAGGAGCTTGACTGCTCCAGTATCTCGCCTGAGCTTAACCAGCACGGACTCGATCTCATTTATCTGTCTTTGAATAGGCACCGCATCGTTCATCCATGTATCGCCATAAACAGTGCCTCTGATGTAGCCAACCTTAAAAAGGCTGAGAGGAAGGAACGATACGGTCTTGTCGCTCTCAGGGTTTTCGATGGACTTGAACACATAAGGATAGTCCATTTTGCTTACTACATTGCCTCCGACGATGAGAGCATACAGGCCCTTTTTCAGCCTAACATCTGGCCTGTACCATATCTCATAAACAGGAATGCCCTTCCTGGTCTCTGAGTCGCCTATGGTGTACTCTTCCTCTGCAACGTCTGTTGTTCTGACCTTGCCTTCCTTGAGAAGTGCTCTGGCCTCATGCTCGTTTATGTACCGTCTAAATATAACCCACCCCGCATCATCAGGGTTCTCTGTCGGGTCAATATAGAAGTCAAAGATAGTAACGAGATCCCAGCGGATCTCGTCATTATCTGGGTCATAATACGCCTTGATGCCCCCGAGTCCGTGAGCGCATGCAGACTTCAAGATGTCAAACATCTTTTGGTCAACGCGGTTCTCTGACTCTATGAACTCTATAAGGGACGATGCTGTCTCAGCAGCTTGTATGTCGCCAGGTTCTGCACTGTTAGGAAACGCTGTAACTGATGGACGGTCCTGAAGCAGGCGTTGACACCAGGTCAGCACGAGGTTTCTGATTAGGTTGTGAGATACTTGAGGGATGTCTGAGTTCCATGGCACGTCCTCTATTGTGCCTGACCTCCTGTCAAGATCCCTGAATTGATCGCCGCTGACGTGAAGTTCGTTACGCTCGGCAAGCCTGGTATACTTGGCTGCCGCCTTCTCACCTTTGTCCTTAAGCTCATTAAACAGGTCAAGGATTGTCAGCGATGTGCCGTCTTCATTCTTGGCGATCTGATAGTCTTTGCCGTCTGCGTTGCTGATGCTCATCCTTCAAGAACCTTTGAAAGGTCTGTGTGATACGGATGCTCGGAATCCCAATTGTCTAGCAGCTCTTGGAGTTTGCCCTTCAAGTCTGAATCATCGTCAACGTCTGGGGTTGATTCGTCATAAGACTCATCATCATCATCGGTGGCACCCTTAGCGCAAGCACCCTTAGCGCAAGCACCCTTAGCGCAAGCACCCTTAGCGCAAGCACCCTTACTGGTATCCTTCGTTATCTGTATCTCTGCCGCCATGCTATGGCTGGCCAAGGACTTTGCCAGATCTTCAACCTGGTCTGATATCTCTCTAGGTAACTTCATTGTTGTTCCTAACTGTATGCTCTGATAAGCCGGTTCATTGCTTCTTTCGCCGCTTGATCTTTATAATATTTCTCTCTGGCCACATCGAATCTCTCATTCCATGCCTTTGACTCACCAGTAAACCTGTCTTCTGCCGCCCTGGTTTTGGGCTCATCATAAAAGTAATCTATACCAAGGCTGCCTAATTTTGCTAGGCCAGATGCTGCGGCGACATAGGGCGCAGCGGGTCCAGTAAAAGGCATTGCCGCAAACCCGGTGTCACCCGCCACGCCGAGTGCTTTGCCACCGAATGAAACAGCATCGCCCTCATAGGGGTCATACTCTGGTTCCGGGCCAGCATACTTTAGAATATCTGCCTCTGTCATAAATGCTGCCATCAGGTTCCTCCGCTCCATCCTCTGTTCTTACGCATAAACTTCTCTAACTTAAAGACATCTTTCTTCTCTGGTACATTAAGGAAGAGTGGACTTCTCTTGATATCTTCCAACGCAAAGCCCAGAGCCATACATAGGTCTTTTCTTCCAGCAAATCTTTCTCTCTTGTCAATATGAAGGTCATCGCACTCTTCGGCAAGCTCAAGGGGTCCAGCTAAGATACCGGCCTCAACTGCGTTCTTAACCAAAAGCAGCCCAGAGTACCTTGAAGCGTCAGTCGTCCTTACCTCTCTGACAGGAACACCCTTCTCTCTTGCTGCCTGAGCGGTGGCCAATCCAATGCCATTGGTCTCAACGCATACATGGTCGGGCGCATAGAGTTCATAGACGACCCTGATATAATCGGCCAGCTTATCAATCGTATCATCATAGGAATAGTAGGACGCGGCAATGGAGCCATCTGCCTTATCTAGCACCACCACAGAGCTGGCGTCCTTGCCAATACCACCGGCAGTATCAACGCCGACGGAGTATCCCGTCTTATAATCCCTTGGTTTAAATACATCTATGCCTCTAACCAGGTTGCTCTCTAGCACTCCGGGGGTGATGCCAATCCATCGCCCCTCCGCAGTCTGGAATGCATGCTCTGGCCTTTGAGGATACTCCCTGAGACATTTGATCAGATCGCCAGAGAACCTGTTCTCAAGCGTTTGGAAGAACCATGCCATCGAATCAGGGTCCGTGAACCCAAGTTCACGGCCCTCATCCAATCGCTCCTTAGAAAGGCTAGATCCATCGGCCTTATAAGCTCCATGGCTCTCGATATCAAAGAACACCTTCCTGTAGTCATTCTCTGTGTTCCATAGGTGCCACATCAAATCGCCAGGGCCAGAGCTGGTGGACTCGATGATGATAGGTGCTGAGAGGCCCGCTGAGGCTGATAGAGCGCCGTAGGCGTTCTGGTCGGGCCAAAACGCCAGCTCAGATAGATGAAGCATCTGGAAGCTCAGAGAGCGTCCAGCCTTGCTTTGCTCTTGGCCCTTTGATGCATTGGCTGTTAGGGCGTGTACTTCTGATTTATTGGTAAGACGGATCTTTGATCGATTCGATATCTCTGTTTTGACGGCCAGCGAGACAAAGAAGTCTCTGACCCTGTCTAGCAAGCCATGGCATTTCTGTTCTGTGTCGGCTACCACGGCTATCTTGGAGCCGGGGTACATCACAGCATAGACGGCATCTAAAAAGCATATAGCGGTGGAACATCCAATTTGGCGGCCCTTCAAGTAAATCTGGTGGTCGTGTTGCGAAGCAGCATTGAATATTTCGATCTGCTCAATAAGCGGATCGAACTGCACTCTCTCGCCAGTCCTCTGGTCTGTAACCTCGCATAGCTGCGCGAGTTTAACCAGCTTTCTAGCGGTAGGAAACCTCGACATGTGTCCTCCATAACGCGGTGCGGTATTGTCTTGGTAGGGGTCTGCTCTTTATAGTGCTGCTTAACAGCAACTGTTGTGCTGCGCCTGCCCCAAGCAGGCGCGGCGGGGGTGTATTTATTTATCACTTTCGTCATCTTCCATTAGCGCGACTCTGAGTTTGTTTGCGGTATCGTCTTCATAAGAAGTCTCAGGCAAGGTCTTTAGCACGTGAGAAAGTATTGAGGAGATCACGGAGCCCTCCTTGGCTCCGAGATCACCAATCCTTATCTGGTGTATTGTCTCGACCGCTAACTGCCTGACATCGTCTGGTGTTTCTAGTTTTGGGGCCACCATCTTAATATTTAATATCTTATCTTTACTTAGCTTTGAACCTCTCATCCTGGCTTCTTTGCGAGCGTCGATCAGCTCCGGGTCATGGAAGTAACAAAAGAGCGAGTCGGCCTGACGGCCGCCTCTGCATAAAAGCCCTGTCTTGAGGCGAACAATACAGTAGGGATGGGTGGAAAGCTCCTCACTAGAGGCAACCCCCTTAGAGATCTTGGCGGTCCATTTCTCTCTGTTGTCATCAAGATAAAGTGTAGCCCACCTTAAATCCTGGGTGATCTTAGCCTTTGGCATGTATGCAAACCTCCTACCTATTTGAGAATTTCAACGGGGGTGCGAATTGGTAATCGACGTAATGGTTAGAGCGTGGACCTTGGACCTTTAAGCCTTGGGGCTCGGCTCCAGAGGGGGTGTCAATTATTTGACGCGTCATTTTTTTGACGTCAATTTCTTGGCGCGTCAATATTTTGACGCCATTCTTCTGACGTGTCAAATGTTTGACGTCATATATCTGACATGCTTCGTTCAGGCTTCGGCTTGTGGTCTTGGTCGGTGGTGGTTTGCTGGCGGGTTGTGGTGGTGGTGGATGTGGGAGGCGGCACCATCCATCCCTGCATCCATCCCTGCCATCATCATCATCCAAACCTTGCCACCTCCACCCATCCATAACACCATGACGCACTGCGTCATTCCATGGCACAAAAAAAGGAGGGCACCCTATGGCACCCTCCTTTTTTTTAACTTTCATGCTTTGGCATTGGCTCATCAACCCAATCGAATTGGGCTTCTGTCTCGTCCGTCTCTGCGTCTGTTTGGTCATCATATTCAGCATGCCTTCGCATCCATTCTTGATGCTCTTCTTTGTTCATCTCTTCACCTCATGGTTGTGGTTATAGCCCATTTCTTGGCCGGTTAAACCGTCGTCATTCAAAATGATCTCACGGTCACCCATTTTCCTGGTCCAAACTAATTCACGCAGCCACGTTTGACCGTGTGATTCTATCTCGTCCGGCCCAGCTGAGAGCGCCTCGCGGTCACCCGGTCTTAGGTCGGTCAAGACCCCGTCCTCACCTCCTGCAACCACGTGGCCCGCATCCGTCAATTGCCTCATAAGTATTTTCTGTTTTTTTATCATGGTCTCACCTTCCTTTTCTCTTTAATCCATTTAGCCATGCGACCAATGGCTTTAGAACTCAATTTGTACCGAGACCCATAATGGTCTCGCCCGCTCATTTCTTCGGCCCTTCTTAGGGCCTTAATTTCTTCTTCATGTTCTTGGCACCACGCCTCATGCGCTTGATACCAAGTTAGATCAATCAGTTTTTTCATTGTGCTACCTCCACCCAGCCCCCCGTGGGGCTGGGTTATGTTGTTATCAGACACCAGGTCGGCCGCTCGACATAACGATCAGCACAACCCATAGGACGACGTACATCAACCAAATTAACATACTAATGCATCCCATAAGAGATGTTGGCGACGTCAACGTTCCAGCATGCGTCGCAGTCAACACCCCCATTCTTTGAACCATGGCAGACACCGCCTTGCTTCGGTGCTGGGCATTCATAGCCCACCGCCGGGCTCTCTTTGTGCACCGTGCTTGTGGGCAACCAGCGCCTAATGGAGGGTGCTTTACCATCCACCATGTGAGCGCTTAGCCTTATGCATAGGTTTGACGGTATACCGGTCCCGCCGCCATTGCGTGACCATTCATCGTAGCCCGCTGAAGACATGGCCATGCTATCAAGCCAGCCCCTAACGATGGTATACTCGCGCGTAGGCAACCAATGCTTAACACGCGGCGTCAACCGCGCCACTTCGATGATAGCCCTTAAGTGGCTAATGTTTTGCAGGTCGCCGCTATCGTGCCAACGAAAATACCTGCCTTCTTTTTTGTCTTCTCTCTTTGAGATGGTTTCCACCATCGCAGCGACCCACGTCCCATCAACAAGCCCATCCACCATGGCTTGGTAACGACGCTCTAACGCTTGCTGGACTACGCCAAAAGCGTACCGACCCTTGCAAGCGTAGCAGCTTGCACAGGTCGAGTTAGGCACCTCGCGCAAGCGCTCACCGGTTTTGCACCGATATGCGCTTATGCTCCACCCAAACCCAGGCATTTTAGAGGGCTTTGACAGCCCCCCCGTTATCTCGCTCAGCACTTTTAGTGTCCGTTTTTTTTGCATGTCTCACCTCTATAAAAAAAACCCAGCCACCTTGGAAGGTGGCTGGGTTGGTTTACTCTTGTGCCCTTTTTATCCGCGAAGGCCGACAAGAACCCAGGTTCTTTCGGTGCGTCATCCTTTAGCACGCTATACATTAAGCATTATCTATGCCAGCATTTAAAGCATTAGATATCAAGCACTTACATCATCGGTGTGTAAATCTTTGCGCGTTTTTTTGCGTAATTTTTTGCGCGGTTGCGTAAACCTTTGCGCGGTTAGTTAGTGGCCGATCACTAACTGACTCCGTCAAACTTTTGGCGTCAGGGTTTTGGCGTGTCAAACTTTTGACGTCAGATTTTTGACGTGTCAATATTTTGACGTGTCAGATTTTTGACGCGTCAGATTTTTGACGCCTCGCGCCCGCGCCCGCCCGCCCGCGCCCGCCCGCGCGTGCTGCCTGCGTGGTGGCCTTGGTGTAGACGCAACTTTATGTAGACGCAACTTTATGTAGACGCAACTTTAGTAACACTCATCTGCATGCAGCCCACTCATATCTTGTATCATCATAATAGACACAGACAGATACTTAACTGTACCACCTGTCTCGGCGGCGATGCTGGTGTAGCTATAGATTGCTGTTGGGCTAGTGAACACCCAGGTTACGATGCCACTGTCTGCCAGCTCCTCGGCTGCATCTATCTCTGTGACTGGTGGTGCTGCGAAGCTCTGGCCATACTCATCACTGAAGAGCACGATGTATTTGCTGGCACCATCACGCCACCCGATGCTGATGGCATCGGTGGCGATATCATAGAGCACATCATACGATGGTTCCGATCCACCATTGTTTGCAGATATGCCGCTCAAGAGCGGCATGACGTCCACCGCTGGCGCTACATCAGAGATCACCACAGACCCTGGCGATGCGCCATCAGGGATTATCACCAGCCCGAACTGATGGTCTTCGGTGGTGACAAAGTTACTCATGAACTGCTCGGCCGTATCAATGGTAGCTCCAAGTAGCGAGCCCATTGACCCAGAGGCATCGATCACAAACACAGTATCTGTCATGTCTGTGATGCCATCATCGATCAGCCCGTTGCAGTCGTTGTCAATACCGTCGCACGTTTCATGCGTCGGAAGCTTTTGGTTGTGGCATTGCTCGGCACCGTCGATGCATAAGATCAACCCGGCGTGGCAATCGCCACCACTCACTAGGTCATTCGGGTCACCGTCATAGCAGTAGCCCATCTGACCAAGCTCATCGGCCACGCCATCGCAATCGTTGTCGATGCCATCGCAGACCTCGTCCTCCGGGCCGA